>Ga0315552_1000302_pt1 | contig 30711 bp, 19 predicted proteins | sample SalMarSW160170MG_2_FD_203102 | JGI IMG/M metagenome (GOLD analysis project Ga0315552, IMG submission 203102) | Salt marsh sediment microbial communities from the Plum Island Ecosystem LTER, Massachusetts, United States - Salt Marsh Sediment SW1601-70 ...
GCGAAATGTCTTTGATTTTATCCATGAATCTGTTATTGCTCATTGGAGTAAGCAAAAATATCCGTTGCTAATTCGTTAAAAAAACTGTGAATGGTTACCCGATGTGCAATTACATCCAACTTGAAAACCGCAACGCGAACCGTTTTATGGCAAAAACGGGATGATGTTATCAACTCCTCGTTCGTAGCGTGTTACCACATATGAGGTGATGTCTGGTCCTTCATTCAGGTTATCTGTAAGGCAGCATAGGTTTACTCAGTACCGAGAGAATAGCACAAGGCAATCTTGCAAAAAAAGCAGCTTTTTGGTATACTATATTTTGTCAAAAAGCTAAATTCAAACGATAAAAACCGTGCGAAATTAAATTAACTGAACAATCATTCCATTTCGCGCATCATAAGATAGGGTAGTTAAATAATCAAAGAAAAGACAAATATCGCCATGAATAAACGAAAAGCATTTACATTAATAGAACTCCTAGTGGTAATAGCTATCATTGCACTGCTGATGGCTATATTAATGCCAGCGTTAAGTCGAGCCAGAGAGCAGGGCAAACGTGCTGTTTGTCTTAGCAACTTGAAGCAGTTGACGTTAGCATGGATTATGTATGCCAATGACAGTGAAGGCAAGATCGTAAACAGTGATGTAAGTTACTCGGGTGACCCTCCTGTGAATACTTGGTGGGTGCACTGGCCTACGGGAGGCCATGATAGTACTATTATGGAATGGGAAACAGCTATCGAAAAAGGACAACTATGGCGATATTGTAAAAATTTAAAACTTTACAAATGCCCAAATGCTCAGCGGCAGCGGCAACTGACGTATACCATAGTCGATTCAATGAATGGTTATTGTGGCTGGGATGCTTATACTCCGGACCTTAAAATAAAAAATATAAATCAAATCCGCAGGCCATCTGAGAGGATGGTTTTTCTCGGTGAAGATCCAGTTAGTCCAGGTACATGGGGTGTTTTGTATTCGGAGGAAGCATGGTATGACCCCCCGCCAAAGCTGCACAGCAGAGGGACGACCTTCTCTTTTGCTGATGGACACAGTGAATACTGGAAATGGAATGATAAGCGTACTGCAGAGACCACTTGGGATGATCGTAATGTTGCCCAACCAGGCAATACAGATCTACACAAGGTGCAGAAGGCTGTCTGGGGTAAACTTGGATACGAACCTACTACAGAGTAAAAGACCCATCGAAAACAGTATTATTTGAGCGCACGCGTATCTGTGTATTTTTGAATTTTATTGTGGAAGTAGCTATATTATGGTGACACTGAATATGTTTTGCTATTCATTCATATATCAACAGCACAGCAGATGAGGATAGCTACGTAGATGTTCTTATGGAGTTTATGACGAGTACAACTGAATAGGTTCACTCGGAGATTTCAGATAGAGGTTGATAATCGGATAGCGGACAAGCTCGACTTTCCTTTTACGGTTTTGTGTCTGGAGCAGAAAATCTCCCGCCAACTATCATCTTGATAAGGGGCATGTATGAAAGAGGGTGTATCGAGGAAAATTCAGGAAGAACCACCTCCGGTCCACGGTCGAAGAACCACGTCCAATGTGCTGTTGTTTGTGGAAACCTCGAGAGAGTTTGGCAGAGGCTTATTACACGGAATTGCAAAATACTCGCGATTGCATGGGCATTGGCGGATCTATCGAAGGCCGCTGGCACTGGACTCGTCGCTACCCGACTGGAGAGAGATGAAGATTGATGGAGCAATAGCCCGCGATGTTAAAGTTGCTCAGATTCTTATGCACTCGGGATTCCCGGTAATCTTTGTACAGCACAGCAGGGACATGTATAAGAATTTTCCCGCTATTATAACGGACTCACCCTCGATCGGGCGAATGGCCGCCGAACATTTTCTCGATAGAGGATTTCGAAATTTCGCATATTGTGGTTTCGATGATTTCGTCTGGTCAAGAGATCGCAACCACTTCTTTCAACAACGACTCGAGCAGGACAATTTTAAGGTCAACACTTATAAGCAGCCGAAGTCCAAGGCAAAACGTTTATGGGAGAATGAACGATACTTGATTATCGACTGGCTGATGTCTCTGCCCAAGCCAGTAGCTTTATTTTGCTGCAATGACGACCGGGCATTGCAAGTTGTCGAAGCCTGCGAATTGGCAGGAGTAAATGTCCCTGAAGATGTCGCGGTTATCGGCGTAGATAATGACGTGCTTGTATGTGATCTATCCGATCCCCCGATATCCAGCATCGCAATGGGAACCGAAGCTGCGGGTTATGAGGCGGCCGAGCTGCTCGATCAGATGATGAAAGGCAAAAATGCGATAGGTAAAAGAATTGTTGTTTTTCCGACCCACATTACTACTCGTGTCTCCACAGATATTGCGGCAGTTTCCGATACTGAGGTTGCAACTGCGATTCGTTTCATTCGTAAAAACGTTGATAGGGCCATACAAGTAAGGGACGTTGTAGATGCTACTACGGTGTCAAGGCGAGTTCTCGAGAATCGTTTTCGTACGGCGCTACGAAGGTCAATTTACCAAGAAATCAGGCGAATGCGTGTCGATCGCATCATCCAGCTTCTGGTTAGCACCGACATGACTGTCAGAGAGATTGCACTGCGATGTGGATTCGATAGTGCGGAGCATATCGCCAGATACTTCCGTAAGTTAACAGGAATCAGTCTTCGAGAGTACCGTAGAAAAAGTACGCCGAGTTAGAAGCAATGCTGCATAAGCAACCTACTCTGAATATTCAAAATATTAAGATAGTATCTAAAACAGCATTGGTAATCTAAAATCGCTTAAAGAAAGAAGGTCATACTCCATTGACGTTCATCAATTTGGGCTAATTAAATCTTTCGCAAAATGGTTAAAATAAAACGCGATTGCGCCTTGCTTCAGGAAGCATGTTTCTGCGATAATATCATAAAAGGGAGGTTCTATGGTAGGCGAAGTATGCTGCCTAATAAACCTCGTTATTGACTCATGAAAGGGTTAAGTAATGCAAAACGTATATTTTATCAAAGCAGTAGAGAATACGCCTGTTTTGGTTAATAGAGGTCGTCCCGGTGCTGCTTCGAGCATGCGCTATAGCCTTCGTGCTTGGTTCGGAACTGGAAAACGGGTAGGAGCATTCACACTCATAGAACTGCTTGTTGTCATTGCCATAATTGCCTTATTGATGGGAATACTACTGCCGGCACTGTCGAGAGTCAGAGAACAAGCTAAGCAAAGGTCATGTGAAACACGCATTCGTCAACACTTGTTTGCCTTAACTATGTACGCAAATGACAACAATACAACACTTCCATTGCCCGCCACTGCCGGATACTGGTTGCAGGATGTCGCGGTTAATACCGTACACTTCATGCTTAGGGCTGGTATGACACGAGAGATGTTCTACTGCCCATCAAACTCTACCCACCAGAAGTATAATGACCTGTTTTGGATGTTCAATAATGACACGTGGAATGGGCGAAGGTTCACAAGAGAAGATGGCTTTATTGTATCCGGTTATTGCTTTATATTGGATGTTGCTCAAGGAACACGGCCTGAGATTAACCGCTATGAAAGAGATAGCACGCAGAAGATCTGGTTAAAGACAGTTCAAGAGAAGTTTCCAGCCATGAGAGAATTGGTTGTTGATTCTATAATGGGAGTAACTCGAGACGGAGCAAAATACGGATACAATTTTGCCCAGGTTGCTGGAGGCATCTACTCAGAAAGTAGAGTGTACGATCGAACAAACCATTTGAGAGGTGAAACCCTTCCTATCGGGGGAAATGTTGGCTTTTTGGATGGCCATACGGAATGGAGACAGTTCGATCCGGATATGCAAGGTGACACTGCAGTGCCCCGCTTTAATGGCCCCCCGGCTTTCTTCTGGTAGGCCAGACCTGTTGAGTGCTATAGGACCCCAGCCCATCTTTTTCTAAGGGTAGGTTGGGGTTTTCTCATATAGGAGACGGTCTGTATAATATATGGTAATGCTTCGACAAAACTAAGCAGATCAGAAGAACAAGAAAACCATAGGGCAACAATGCCTTCTTCCTGTATAGGCATCTGCAATGATGCCGATTTTCATAGATGGAAATTCAACTCAAATTCTGTAATGGCCTTTATTATTACTAGTAATGTAGATTTGCAAGCTCACTATCGGTACTCATTTTGTTTTATCGCACATTCTTGCGAATCGTAGCATTAAGCAGTGCAAGGCTTACTACCCTGCGAAGTGAGTCAGTTTCATCGCCGCCCTGTCTGCTTTAAGACTATTGGTGGACCCTCATTTTTGCATTTTCCTATTGTCTTTTTGCTTCTCACGACAATACTAACCATAATATCACCGGCATAAATGGTATTGTACATCCTCGATGAAGCTGCCAAAGGTAGCCTGCTAGGCCGAAGCTAATTCACTCCGTCTAAATAAGCCTGAGAAGCTTATAAATTGGAAAATCGGCTGGAGAGTATTGAAGATGGTTACTCAGCATTGCAAACTTTGCTCAGACATATTAGTATAGATAGGTATTGTCCAAAACAAACACATTGCTGTGAAGATGAGGTGATTATCATGGATAAAATCTACGCCAAATCAGAGACAGGCTGCTGTCCAAGATTTGATCCTGAGCCTTGGGATGAAAAAGAGATAACCTTTCAGGATAAATTATTCATTAAAGACCATGTCAGAAGTTTCATGCACATTCCACTGAATTTTGGAAATGTAATGGTTAAGAATATGGAAATGATCCACAAGGCTGGTGCTCTTGCACCGGTGCCTGTTATGCTCTCGGATGAGAACTCGCTTTGGGGGTCGGATATCTATATTGCAGTGGCAAAGGATGTGCCTGGGGCCAAGATGGTACGGATATCAGGAACCTTTCTGACGAAAGTTTTTGAGGGACCATATAGTAACATCAAGAATTGGATAGAAGAAATGAAGGTTTATGTCAAATCCAAGAACAAGGAATTTGAAAAGCTCTACTTCTTCTATACAACATGCCCAAAATGTGCTGAGTACTATGGCAAAAATTACACAGTCTTGCTGGCGCAAATCTAAGGTTTTTGATGCTGATCCATTATGTCAGACAGATTATAGGCGCTGTTACCTCAATTCATGATAAAGCTGGAATCAAGCAAATAGTTTCTTGGGGGAACGAAAGGATTTGAGCGTGTTTTATGTATTCGCTGTGACTATACCCTACACGGCCATAACAATAATATTTATTGTTTTGGCTACTGCTGTAGCGGCATTTGTCAGAAGGAGAAGTCGCGATAAATGCCTAATGGATTTTGAGCACAACATGGTAACACTGGAAGAAACGTCCGGCAAAATAGTCTGGGGTAAGATGAGAGTGGAAAATACGGGGCTGGAGTTTATATACCCACAGGTGCATAAAGATGAAAAAGGACATGACGAAACAAGCTATATTCTCTACAAGTACGAATATCCTAATATCGGGGCTGTGATTTGTTTCCATGATGAGCTGAGCGAAACCAATAAGAAAAAGAGGGAAATAGAGCTGAAAAAGACCTATCATCCGGGGAGGTTACGAAGACTCAGAAGAAAGATACAAAATATATTCAAAACAGTCAGAGATTCGATCGTAGAGGTAGTGAATCTGTTGCTCAGTCAGGCTAAGAAGGCTACTCCTGCAGGAAGGGTGCTGAGCTCTCAAGATAAATATGTTTCTCAGATGAAACAGGAATTAGTTGGATCGGCAGGAACCTCTTTTGAGCCGTTGCTGGAAAGATATATTGGTCATAAGGTAGTGCTCAAAATGATTAAGGGCGATAAGCTGTTTGAATATTCGGGCGTACTAAAAGATTATACAGCAGAGTTTGTTGAAATTATGGACGTCAACTACAGCGTAAAAGCAGATCAGCCGGAAAGAAAGGCCGATTTGGTTGTGCCTCGAAAGCACGGCGTCGTCCGACATCGTGGAGAGTGAAATTGTATTTCGCACTGTGCAGCTTTGCTTAGCTCGAAAGGCCGCTATAAATCATGAATCGTCGGATGATCTTCCAGACCATTCGAGCATCTGTGTTTCGAGATCCATAGGATAGGAAACGCGCACATCTTTAATGTTTCCGTTCTCGTCCAGCCCTGGCGTTAACTTCGGCATCACGAATCCGGTATAAGAGGGGCGATCCAGCTTTTCATAGCGAGCGACCACTTCGTTACGCAGTTTGGGATCGAACCGGATGCCGTACTTCTCAAACAGCGGTTCGGCGGCCTTTCGATCCCCTTCCGATTTGATTCGCTGAACTTCCCTTAGGAGTTTGCCCACGCCTTTCTTCCATTCGGAGACGTCAACAACCAAATAGTACGTTTTTCCATCTTGATGCTTGACTTCAATGGAATTCGTGTTGTCCATCAGCCAACGCACGATCATCTGGCGATTTCGCATGTGGTCCTCTTCCAATTTGTCACCGATGCGAACTCGGCGAAGCTGAGCCAGGACACCGCGGGTGTAGGACTCGTATGTTGCACGTTCTACCTCTTTATGGTCCTTGCCATCAACAAGTCCCAGGTCGACGAGCTTAGGATCACCGATGAACCAAAGGGCCACAAGGTCGGCACGCGCCTCCTCTAAAGCAGAATAGTACTTTCCAATAGCCTCTTCCGGATCCACTTTCAGACTTTCGGAAACGCGGCCCGAACCGTGTCCGATGACCTCGTGCATATTCACATGCAGGTCCAGAACAAGACGCCTGTGTTTCGTCGCTCGCTCAAATTCAGCTTCGTCAAAGCAAAATTCCCTGCGCTCCTCAGGAGATTTAGATTTGTCATACGCCTCTATTACATTGCTCAAAGACACCGACTTGCTTCCATACTGCTCGCGCACGTCGCGTGGGTTCGGAAGATTGATGCCTATAGGAGTGACCGGTCCGGCGTCGCCGGCTGCCATCACGACCTGGATGGCCTTAGCTGAAATGCCTTTAACTTCGGGCTTGCGGTATCTGGGGTCGTAAGGCATGTGGTCTTCAAACCACTGGGCATTCTCAGCGATTTTTCGTATCATCTCCATTTTCTTGGGATCGTTAAAATAGACGATTCCTTCCCAAGCCCCCTTCTGCGCACGGGCGTCGACATAGACTTCGATGAAACCATTGATTGTGTCTACGGGAGAATCATCGTCGGTGACCCAAGCAATATTATAGGCACGGAAATCAATAGGATTTCCTGTGCGGTAGTAGTGATTCAAAAGACCCAGGGCCCGAGCCATTTTCGCAGTAGCATAAGGGACGGCTGCCTCCAGATGCCCAACTACGGCGTTAATCTTATCAGCGTACATTCCCGGTGGGATCACGTCATCGAAACCGGCACGCCATACGATTTCTTGAAGTGTTCCATCCGGCCGCTTAACAAGCTTGGAGTTCAAAGGATACTGCTCTTCGAGGTCTTCGAGGTCCTTAAAAGTGACATCTTCGTATAAGTTGTTGGCGCTGGCTTGAAGAATGTCCCGGCCTTGCCCGGGCGATTTATTCGTCACATGGAAGTCGACGTTTGGATCAAAAAGAACTGGCCTAGCAAGACTTAGGAGATCCTCTGTACTCTGGCCCTTCCGTTTGGGCAGCGTAGCACCATTCGCCTCGGCCTTTTCCACAGCACGTGAGAAATCCTCGAAGGAGCATTTTAACACGTTCTTCTGACTTGTTATGGGATTGTGAGGTCCATTGTTGATCCAGAAAAGCTTGGCGTAACAACGAATCTCATCAAGCGTTTTGGGGTCAATTCCATCAGAGTGTGTCAGGACCTCCTCGATCAGATCGCGAATTTGAAGTGAATGCTTGTACTTTTGATCGACGAAGATGTCACGCCCTGCCAGTGCGGCCTTATACAAGTGATAGATCAGAATTTTCTGCTGCAAAGGTAGCTGCTCAAAACCATCGACGTAGAGTTGAACTACAGCAACATCGTCGATACTCTCCAGCAGGTACTTGCGTTGCTCGTCCGAATCGGCTGGGGCAACATATTCTACACATTGAGCTGCGGTGCTAATCTTTGCTGGTAAGCTAACAGCAGATAAGAACAGGCAAAAGACAAAAAGTAAAACTAATATTCTCTGACACATCATAATTGGTGCTCCTTATGCAACTATAAGATTACTTTGCTATTCCTAGGCTCAGTTGAAAACCTAAAAAACCTGTCATTCCGAGCGCACCGTAAGGCGTCCCTTAGGGAAGGCGAAGCCGAGTCGAGGAATCCCTCGGCTTGGCTCGGGACAGGTCTGTTTTTTATAGATTTCTCCACTCCGCGTCCATCAGGGACGCTTCGGTCGAAATGACAACCGACCTTTTCAACAGAGCCCGATTCCTGGATCCTGCGAATAAACCATTGATATTTCGCAGGTAGCCATGTTCTCTACGTATTATGTCGATATCTCGTTCTTGTCACAATGAAAAATGCCCCTGTACATTTCAATATCCATAAGCCCGATGCTATTAATATCCTTTTTGCCCGTCATCAATTAAAAAAGAGCATAAATCAAAAGGTTATCTTGAAATTTATGTATTGCGAATCAGCAGGAACATCACTGGCTTCGACCTGTTTTATGTAGCCTATGAAGGACTCTTCTATGTCCCGCATACACTCATTTACATCGTCCGGTGTGCCTTGGGCGAGCATCTCGACTGTGCCATCCGGCAGATTGCGGACAAAGCCAGTTATATTGTGTCGATTAGCTATTCTGTGAGCGGTAAAACGAAAACCAACACCTTGAACATGCCCTTTGAAAATTATGTGCTTGGCTGTCAGATTCATCATAAACGGTACATCTGCTATTGACTGTTGGTCAAGAGATATTATGCTTTGACCCTTGCACTTTAAGTTCTATATTAACTTGAGATTAATATACGTGCAAGCCTGTAAAGCAGAACAGAGATGAGTACAGAAATATGTTAGCTCGTAAAATTTCCAATCGGTTGCGTTATATGTTGGAATACCGATATCTGCCTTTATTTTTAGCAGTTGTGGTTATTTTACTAACGCTGCCTGCTCTGCGAGGGGGGCTATTGTTTGATGATCTGTGGCATTGGGCGGAGCTGGCTGGGCCTGGGCAGGTAGACGGGAAGCTTGCCGAGGTAGGGATCAAACCTGAAAAAAGCGGCAGGTTATCAACGGCGCTTTCGGAGCTTTTTGTGGTTGTCAGTCCTGAAAAAAATCTACAACAACTGAAACGATATGGTGCGCTACCCTGGTGGACGTACGATGGCTTTAAGGTTTCAGCTTGGCGGCCTATCGCCAGCTTTACACATTGGCTGGACTATCGCCTGTTTGGCGGTTCAGAGGCGCTTATGCACGCGCACAACATTTTATGGTTCGCGGCAGTGGTATTTTTTATAACGATGCTTTACCGCTCGCTGATCGTTCCTCGATGGGTTGCAGGGCTGGCGGCAGTATTCTTTATTCTGTGTGAGAGTAACTATTTTCCAACGCTCTGGATATCAAACAGAAATCTCATTCTTTCACTATTCTTCGGTGTGCTTGCGTTGCTTGCTCACCATCGCTGGCGGCAGCAGGATTCGTCGGGGGCAGGTGTGGCGGCAGTAGTGTGTCTGGCTGGGTCACTTCTATCGGCTGAGGCGGGCGCAGCGATGTTTGCTTATATATTTGCCTATGCAGTTTTTTTTGAGCGAGGAAGCTTCAAGCGACGCTTAATGAGCCTTGCGCCGGCTACCATAATAGTCGTGCTGTGGCGTATATTCTATAACAGCGGAGGCTATGGTGCTTATGGAGGGGATTTGTACTTAGACCTGGCTCGTGAGCCATTGCGCTACGTTTGGGCGATTCTTACGCGTGGGCCACTTATACTTGCAGGGCAAATCAGCAGTGTACCGGTCGATGTGTTTGGTTATATCCCTGAGTCGATGCAGTCCTTTTACGTATTGGGGACTGCGGTCTTTATAGCTATCGCACTTTTTTTCTTCATGCCATTATTGCATAAGGACCGGCTGGCACGATTCTGGCTGGTGGGGACATGTTTATCTGTGTTACCGATTTGTGCTACGATCCCTATGAGCCGCAATCTACTATTTGTTGAGCTTGGAGCTTTCGGCTTGATTGCACAATTTACTGCTGGAGTCATAAGCAGAGCTGAGTGGTTGCCTAAAAGGCAACTTCAACGAATGGCGATATGGATGTTTTGCGTGCTGCTATTAGTAGCACACCTGCCGGTAGCCGCGGCAAGGAGAGTAGCAGCACCGATTACAAGCTCTATGATTGTCGATGAGATATACTCGACGATGCAAATCGATTCGATGCCAGGATTGGAGAAACAGGAGCTGGTGGTACTAAATGCACCGTATCCGGTTGCATTTCAATATCTGCCATTTCTGAATGCCTATGAAGGAAAGGCTATACCGCGAGCGATTCGAGTTCTGTCGCCGGGATACAGGCCGTTAGAAATAACCCGACTCGATGAGCAGACTATCGTGGTTCGTTCACTATCTGGGAATCTTCTTTCGTACGAAGAGGAGTATCCTTTGCACTTCGTTTATTTCTATAGATATGTCGGTGCTGTTCGTGGAGCAGGACAACCGTTTCACGCAGGCGAGCGGTTTAAACTACCCGGTATGCTAGTGGAGGTAGTGGAGGTTGACGATGAGGGACAGCCGGTGGAGGTCTCATTCACATTCGCGGTTTCGCTGGATGATCCATCTCTAAGATGGCTTCAGTGGGATTGGGAAAAGGACCGTTACACGCCGCTGAAAGTGCCGACCATCGGGCAATGCCAAATAATATCAGGTCCATTTTAGGCTCCTGTAAAGATCGACTAAGAAAACAGGCGGAATCTGTACATAGAAACGCTGCCAGCAAGAATCTACAAAGATGTATCGAACTAAAGAGCCAGCAAATGTGTATTTGGATGAATAGTCGCTGCTGCAGCGGCCTATGATTCAGACTACTGGGAAATTACAGTTCACTGAGGCCGTTAAGTACCATATAATGCGGCGGGTGGATGACAGTTACTGCTTATGGTGAAGAAGACAAAGAAACAAATCGAGAGGGACGAGCAAATCTATCAGCTCACGACGCTGGTTGCGGGCGAATTCTCACTTCAGGAAGTGCTGGATAAGCTGGCAGAGGCGGCGGTGAAGATTGTCGGGGTCAAGGCCTGCTCGATACGGCTTCTGGATGAGGAAAGTAATGACCTGAAGATGCGCAGTACTTATGGTTTGAGTGAGGAGTACCGCAACAAAGGCGTGGTATCCAAGGACGACCAGGTTGTAAAAGCAGCGTTTGCCGGTGAGGCAATTGTGCTTGATGATATGCGAGTCGATAGCAGGGTCAAATATAAGGAAGCAACTATTAAGGAGGGCCTTGTCAGCCAACTAACTGTAGCGATGCAATTCAGAAAAAATCCGATTGGTGTGCTGCGGCTTTACAGTCCTAAGCCGAAACAATTTGACGAGGACGATATAAACCTTGCCAGGGCTGTTGCCTCGCAGTGTGCGACCGCGATAACGAACGCCAAACTGTACTCGGAAGCAATCGAAGGAGCACGAATAGCTGAGCAGATGCGGCTTGCAGGGATCGTTCAACGAAGGATGATCCCAGAAAAGGCGCCTGTTGTACACGGTCTGGATATTGCGGCGACCTATATTCCATGCTTTGATGTCGGGGGTGATTTTTATGATTTTCTTGAAATAAGCAAGAGCCGAATCATTGTGACGATTGCTGACGTGATAGGTAAGGGCGTTCCTGCGGCTATTATGATGAGCTGGTTTCGTGGAACTGTTCGTGCTTACACGGAAAGCTTCAGGCAAATTTTACGAACCGATGGCCACGTTAAGGGCGACAGGAACATGGGATTAAAAACAGCCATCCGCACAAAGAATGCAATTGAAGACTTCAATAAAATGGCGTGTGCTGAGTGCAGGGATGGCGAGTTTATCACATTGTTTTTTGCAACCATTGATGCTGAAGAAAGGACCATAACGTACTGTAACTGCGGGCACGAGCCTACAATACTGCTAAGAGATGGCGAAATAACAGATTTAAAAACAGGCGGACTCGTGCTCGGTGTAGACCAAGATGCTAAATATGAGGTTGACAGTGTTGAGCTCAAACGAGATGACTGTCTGCTATTCTACACGGATGGACTTATCGACGCCGTGAACTTTGATGGAGATCTATGGGGCAGAGAACGACTGGTTGAAGCAACAAAGGAGTTTGCTAATGAGTCAGCAGAACACATAGTTAGAAATATACTCAGATATAGAAGGCGATTTGTTGGCCTTGCCAGGCAGCTCGATGATACAAGCATTGTTGCTATCAAGGTGACCGAGCAGTAATTTGTTAAATGGTAAATGGTTATTGGTTAAATGGAAAGGCCTTAATAGTGATTGAACAGCCACGACTGACAAATTGCTAATTACCAATCACCAGTTACCATATCTGATATGGCGGATTTTGTTATTACAATTGATGGTCCTGCGGCGAGCGGTAAAAGCACCGTAGCGCGCTTGTTAGCTGAAAAGCTCGGCGCGAGTTTTCTTGACACCGGCGCGATGTATCGAACGGTGATATTAGCAGCAATGCGGGCTGGCGTCGATATCAGTGATGAAACGCAACTACTAGATACCCTTGAGGGGCACAGATTTCGATTTAAGGCTGAAAAGGGTAAGATGGCAGCTTATATCAACGGCGAAGATGTGACCGAGCAAATAAGAAGTCCTGAAGTTACAGCTAATGTACGGTACGTCGCCTCATCAGGGAAATTGCGAGAAAAGCTGGTCGAAATGCAAAGACAATTTGCTGATGGGAAAAAGAAAATAGTCACTGAGGGCCGAGACCAGGGCACAGTTGTATTTCCCTACGCTGATGTTAAGCTTTTTCTGACGGCCGACGCATCAGAGAGAGCGAGGAGAAGACAAATAGAACTGCAAGCCACGGGCTGTTCCGAAAGTCTTGAACAGACACAAAAAGCGATCGAAGAAAGAGACATCAGCGACAAAGGCAGAACGATTGGGCCGCTGAAGCTGGCGGATGATTCGATCATAATCGATACGACTGATCTGAATCTGGAGGAGGTTGTGCAAAAGGTCCTGGGCTACGTAGAGGAGCAATGTTCAAAGAAACACTGAAAGCTGTATGGTACTGGCTTGCTCGTTGGATTTGTAGACTTTTCTGTATGCTTTTTTTCCGCTTTCGCGTGTATGGGAGAAAAAACATTCCGGAAAAAAACGCTGTCATACTTGCGAGCAACCATCAGAGTTATCTTGACCCGATACTCTGCGGCGTGCCGTTGAAACGACATTTACACTTTGTTGCCCGCGACTCGCTCTTTACGAACACTTTATTTGCCACACTTATCGCTTCGGTCAATACGATACCGGTGAAGCGTGGCAAGGCAGACGTATCTACGATAAAAAAGGTTATCGGCAAACTCAAAGAAGGTAAAGGTGTGTGTCTTTTTCCGGAAGGTACGCGGACAAGCGACGGGAAGATTGCGATGTTTAAGCCGGGCTTTGGGTTATTGTGCAGAAAGAGCGAGGCAACGGTAGTGCCGGTTTTGATTGATGGGGCTTTTGAATGTTGGCCAAGATATAAAAAGATATTCTCGCGCGGTGCGATCACCATCTGCTATGGAAAAGCTATAACTCCGGAGCAAGTGAAGAATATGAGCGATAGAAAACTGGCAGAGATATTAATGGATAGACTTCGGCAGATGCAGAAAGATTGCCGGGTAAGACAGGGCAAAGAACCATATAATTATTGATGATTAATTATTTATCCTGCGCTGGGCCTGCCACCTATCGTCGCATCCACTAGCACTCACTACCAGATAGTCGCCGCTGATGCACACCAAGCCTTCCAAACCGATCTTCTGTTGATACATCTGAAGGTATCAACCTGGTCTGATGCTGTCAATGCTCCGACACCGACTCCATCACTTAAAGGCCGCGAAGTTCTATGTCGTCAATGTTCCACCCTGAATATGGAAAGGCGTGGTCGCTGATGATCTCATAGCCCCAACGTAAGTAGACACTGCCTTGACCATCCGCAACGGCGCTTATGTCATACTCCAGGACCTGCCATTCGCTGTCCGCGAGTTTCTCTGCGTGTTGTGCCTGCCAAACAAAGGACCAGTTTTGGCCATCGTTGGAAACCTCCAGCGTATTGCCGACAAATGGATAAAAATCGCTGTTCAGCCAACGGGCAAATCTAACGGAAACTGCCTGACGCCCCGTGCAGTCAAAGGACCCTGCTGTCAAGTAATAGGGATCGCCGACCATTACCCGATAGTCACCGGCCAGGTTGACACCATAGACATTTACGCCAGAGTATCCGGCGTTCGGGTCCGGATTGCCATTTGCACCACCTGCGCCCTGTGGCGTGCCAAAGGCCCAATCGCCCTCGATGAGCCAGCCGGGATTGGTGTCGAGATTAATCTGTACAAAGGCGGTTGTCTGGAGTGTACTTTTACTGGCCTGGGCTGTGTTGCCATAGGCACCTATATTGATGCAATCACCGTTCGGGGCAGGCTCCAAGCTACAGTCTGAGTTAGGATCGCCGGCGTCGATACAAGGACTGTCAACGGAATCCTTGACCCAGGTGGCGGTGTCTGGATTGAATCGCCCCTGGCACGACATTAAATGGTAGTCACCATCGATCCAAACAGCACCTGCCGAACTGGGTGCAACCAGGGTATTCGGGTCCTGGCTGTCTGCCCAATAGCCTGAATCGGCAAAGTATGGGTCTTGGTTGATATTACCCTGGCTGGTTGAACCTCCAGCTACATCGCTATACTTAACTACAGGGTCATTGCCTGAGGTTACGAGGATCTGGTCAGGTGTATTGTCCCAGATGATACAATTAACAAAAACGACGTTGTTTTCCTCGCAATTGATAGCGCCGCCAGCCCGGCAATCGGCATATAGAGCCGGAAGGACAATCCACCGGCTCTTGCAGCTTTGGTGCTTTCATCAATTCCCTAAAGAAATCCTGCCGTTGCTGACCAAAGTGTCAGATTTGGCCCACACGTGGATTTACGTAGCAGCACAGGATGGCTTAGGCAGATCAGATAATGGCCGCCAGAAGCAATCTAACAGGTCCAAGAAGGACCGTTAATGTGATTTCTGCTGAAGAAGGAAGAGTGTTGCACCGCCCGACCTCTTCCTTCTTCTTGACTCAATTATCGAACTATCTTCTTGTTCAAATCTCCAACGTTTTTATATTATCTTTGTATTGAATGAACAAAGCCAAAAAAAGGTGTATTTTTTCCTATGCAAACAGCACACCAACTCGTTAAAATTACTATTGTCATGTTACGAAAGGTGCCGGTCTTGCCTTATTTTGAGGGATGGCCTTTTAGCCTAACTGCCCAGATCCTCATCAAGACCGTCCAATGTGAGACCACTATGTTTTAGGAGGTTTTTGCGATGAGAATCCAGAGGACAATTCCAATACTAATAATTCTTTCGACGCTTCTTACAATAACCATTAAAGCTGAGGATGCCGGGGCACGAACGCGATGGTATGTGGGTACATGGGACTCAACAATCAACAACTTAATGGTCCATCCTAAAACGGTGGCTTTGCGAATTGAAGTGGTTGACAAGGAGACGCGAGAACCGATTCCAAACGCCGAAATCTCTTTCGAGGGGGAATATTGGATAACTCCGAGAACAAGTAGGCATCCGGAAGGCGAGCGTGAAGCCCAAGAAATGGAATACAAGCTTGCCTGCCAGACTGATTCACATGGAATCGCCGTTGGAGCTTTCGGATGGCAAAAGGAGTATCCCTGGAGCTTGGGAACAGACGAAATTGAAAAGGCCCAGCGAATTGAAGTCAGACACTCGCGATACAAATACGTCGAACTCAGAACTCCATTCTACAGATTCCTTGATGTGGGACAGAAAAGGACCAAACCTTATCCTACCAATGAAGATACTTACCAGCCGATTCCCGTCATTGAAAGATTCGAAAAGACATGGCCATTGGAATGCGCCAAACGTGATGTCAAATTCTTCGTCCTGGACCTGGGAACTGACTACAAGGGCTTCGATAAAAAGGATTCCACAAGACCAGAGTTCTTCGAGAAAATCCGGGACAAAGAATGGAGCGTCGTTTTCGAGAAACCGAAGAACCTAATGAAATGGGGAATGGGTGAAGGAAGATCATGGTGCGGGCCCTACTTCGTCTATCTAATCGAAATTCGGATGGAGCGATTACGGAGTCAGAGAGAATTTTCGGACGGAAACACGTTCGAGTCGGCAAACTCTCGCCAAAAGCATAAAGATAACAAAAAAGAAATCAAGAATCTTAATGAAATACTTGCACTCCATGCGAAATGGCTTGAATCAAATGGTTCCGAAGGAGAACGGGCGAATCTTGTGGGAATGGATTTTTCGTTTGCTCAGCTTAGAGGGATTAATCTTAAGAAAGCGACTCTCCAGATGACAAAATTTGGTGGAGCCGATCTCAGAAATGCAACTTTCTATGGAGCTGACTTAACTGGAGCGAGCTTCGAGGGAGCCGATCTTTCAGTGGCGATGATTGCCTATGCTAATCTATATGGAGCAGATCTGAAAAAAGCGAAACTTGTCGCATTGAATGCACATTTCGCCAATCTAAAAGTGGCTGACCTTAGCGGAGCAGACCTCAGAGGAGCTATCTTCTACGGGGCTAATTTAGAGTTGGCAAATCTTACAGGAACAAAACTGGGAAGTAGGGCCAATGGAGATAGAACGGATTTTCGTAAGGCTAAGCTTACAGGCGCCAATCTGCCAGCAAATTTCTATGAAGAATGACGAGAATAAAATAGGATCGCGACCATATGCTCTTGCGGTCAGTTATGAGCACGGGAGGTGTCTTTATAGAAGCAATGATAGGAATGCAGATTTGCATTTGAAGGTTGTCGGGAAGGGCCATGTTGTGGCTCAGGCTAGTACTGGGTATTGTTATGGGGAGGGCATGGGTGTCGACGGAGATAATTCGGGGGTGATAAGTTTGCTTAGGAAGGCTGCCCCAGCGTTGGTTGTTAAGCGTCTTGGTGTGTTTTCCGACTTTTCTGGCAAGTGTTTTGCCCGTGTTTGTGGATAGACACAAGACTTGTTGAAATCGAGTTTACTATTGTCGTACTATTGACAGTGTGGTGTACAGGAGCGCTTATTATAATATTGAATGGCAAATCCCGGTTAATGAGTTTCAGTGATAACTTAGGGCTTGGACTCTAAATGTCGCTCTTTTGTGGGTAAAAGGCTTTGAAACGAACGAAGAGACGCCTACCTACCGTTTCTGCTTAAACACATCTTATTTTATTGAGATCAGAATGTCAAGCGTATTGTAAGACTTCTTCAATAGTTAATAAGGGGTAAATGCCAAGATTGTAAAGGTGCAAGTCCACAGGACGCCTTACGGCGCCACACTTCGCAGTAAAACCTGACGACGTAGACACAGGTCATTTCGACCGTAGGCCCTAAGGGGCGAAGCGGAGAAATCTGCTTTGAAGGCAGACCTCTCCACTCGGCCCTGCGGGCCTCGGTCGAGGTGACAAGAGGGAACGGGCCTCAGTCGAGGTGACAATAATGGCGGGCCAGTTTCGACCGTGATAGCAACGGCAAAGTCTTACCTACAAATGTGACATGCAGCCGTTAATAATGGACAACCGGAATCACGCTTGACGGGGCCTTTGGGTAGAGGTATTCTTGCTAATAATTCCACAAAAGAGTAAACTTATCGGCTGCATATTTAGGTTACGGAGCTGAATTAGCTGCTTATATGAATTGCACCTGCATAAGTAACACACAGAAAGGATATTCAATGAACAGCAGGCAAAATCGAGATACGCAGGCGTTGTCACGGCGTGATTTCGTGAAAACATCTGCAGTTGGACTTGCGACGATTGCGCTTGGGACAGAGCGTATGTTTGCAAGTGGGTCCGACAAAATCCGGTTGGGTCTGATCGGCTGTGGCGGTCGAGGAACATACGATACGACAAACTGCCTGAACTCGGCTGATGGAGTCGAACTTGTGGCGATGGGTGATCTTTTCGAAGACCGTTTGCAAAGTTCGCTCAACTACTTAAAGCAAACGGTAGGCGATAAGGTTAATGTAAATGAAGATAAGTGTTTTGTAGGCTGGGACGCATACAAGAAGGTGATAGCTTGCGATGATGTTGACATGGTTATTCTGACTGAGCCGCCACATTTCAGGCCTTCGCATTTGAAAGCTGCGATAGAGGCAGGTAAGCATGTTTTTATGGAAAAGCCGGTTGCTGTTGATCCTGTCGGTGTGCGCTCGGTAATAGCTTGCTCGGAGATGGCGGATGAGAACGGTCTGACAATTGTGGCAGGGACACAAATGCGGCGAATATCACATCTGCTCGAGAGTATCAAAAGTATTCACGATGGAGCCATAGGTGAGCTTGTAGGCGGACAATGCGTAAGGATAGGCGATGGTATGCTCGGGTGGGGGCCAAAGGAGCGACAGCCTGAGTGGTCAGATACGGAATGGCAGCTTCGAAGGTGGCTGTTTATGACGTGGCTTTCGGGTGACTTTATCGCAGAAATGCACGTTCACAATCTGGACATAATGAACTGGGCATTTGGTGCAAATCCGGTGCAGTGTATGGGAATGGGAGGACGGGAAATAAGAACCAAGCCTGAATATGGAAATGTGTACGACCACTTTGCGGTTGAGTATGAGTATCCTAATGGCGTGCGAATTGAGTATATGGGTGCTCAGATTGACGGCTTGAGCGTTCGCTGTGACCAAAGGTTAGTGGGTACAAAAGGCAAGGCTTATATGGACTTCGGAAGGGCCGTTATCGAAGGTGCAAGTAAAACGCAATACAACTGGGACGAAAAAGATCCCTGCTTAAAGCAACACGCAGACCAGATTGCAGCGATACGGGCAGGTGAGCGTCTGAATGAGGGCAGACGCGTCGCAGAAAGTACGCTGACCTGTATTATGGGTAGAATGAGTGCCTATACGGGTCGAGCACTTAAATGGGACTGGGCGATGAATGCATCCAAGTTAGACCTGAGTCCGCCTGAATACAAATTCGGGGATTTGCCAATCCGGCCTGTTGCGGTGCCAGGCAAAACACAACTAATATAGTGCTTAAAAATGTTTCTTAGTTATAATAATTTCAGGCAAGAGTAACAATAACTCTTTGGAGCGAAAGAAAACATTATTGTAAGTTGAAAGGATGTCTTATGAAAAAGTCAATAATTGTAACTGTGGCTCACTTAGTAGCGCTCGGACTATTAGCCCAGTTGGTCTTTGCCGCATCAGAAGGTCAGGAACCTATAGTACCAACGGAAAAGGTTATGTTATGGAACGGTAAGGATTTTACCGGCTGGAAGCTCTTTGTGCCCGATTCAGACTATGACGTCACGAAGACCTGGTCGATTGGTGATGGAGTCATAAGGTGCACAGGCAAGCCTGCGGGATACATGCGAACTGAGAGGGATTATGCGAACTACCTGCTGCACGTTGAGTGGCGCTGGGTTGGAAATGGAGGCAACAATGGCGTGCTCGTTCACATGAGTGGGCCTGACAAAGTCTGGCCGAAAAGCCTTGAGTGTCAGTTATTCTCAGGTAACGCCGGTGACTTCTATGTGATCGGTGGAGTTGAGATTGCAGAACACGCTAAAGGCGGCCAACGTGTACAGGGTCGGCGAACTATAAAGCTAAAGGAAAGCAGCGAGAATCCACCTGGCCAATGGAATAAATACGATATCATTTGTAAGGACGATTGGCTGGTTGTGCTGGTCAATGGTGTGCTGCAGAATGTCGCAACAAAGTGCTCGGAAAAATCTGGTAAGATTTGCCTGCAAAGTGAAGGAGCACCGATAGAATATCGCAACATATATATCGAGCCATTGGAGTGAAGCTCCCCGACCGAAGGTCAGGGCTTCTTTAAAAATAAGGAAAATTGGTTTCTTACGGCATTCATACCCGACTAAAAGTCGGAGCATTATGCCAGTTTTTTCGTAAAGCTAAAACCGACAGCACAACCGCGTTGCTGGCAGTGAAGAAACACTCCGGCAGCTCCTAACTACGTAATAAAAAAGGGTAACCATGTCTATGAATCGTCGAGCATTTCTTAAAGGCTCGGTAGCCTCTGGTCTTGCTTTGGGCGCACCGAACATATTAAGGGCCGGCAATAATGAAAAGTATCGCACGGCTCTTATAGGGACTGGCTGGTGGGGTATGAACATCGCGAGGGTTGCGCTGGCATCAGGCCAGTGCAGGATAGCAGCGATGTGCGATGTAGATGAAAATATACTTAGCCCGGCTGCCGAAGAAGTAGAGCGACTCAGCGGCGAGACGCCAAGAAAGTACAAGGATTATCGAGATCTCTTGGAGCGAGAGAAGCCCGACATAGCTATCATAGCGACGCCTGATCACTGGCATGCACTACCGATGATTGCGGCGGTCAAGGCGGGGGCACATGTCTACATCGAAAAACCAATCGGGCACACTATTATGGAAGGCCGGGCAATGGTTAACGCTGCGCGTGCAGCTAAGCGCGTTGTGCAGGTCGGCACACATCGACGTATCTCGCCACACAACGTCTCAGGAATGAAATTCCTACAGGAAGGTAGGGCTGGTAAAATCGGTATGGTACGTGCTTTTGTGAATTATGGAGGCGGTCCAGAAAAGCCGAAAAAGAACGTTGACCCACCGGCAGGTTTAGACTGGGATATGTGGTGCGGCCCGGCGCCACTGCGGCCATACAACGGTAATCCCAAGAATCCATGGAGCGGCGGTATTCACCCGGGAGGATTCCGCCACTATCTGGACTACGCAAATGGGCAGCTCGGCGATTGGGGCGTGCACTGGCTGGATCAGATTCTGTGGATACTACAGAAGAAATGGCCACGAAAGGTTTTTTCGACAGGTGGTCGGCCAATCAAGGGACCTGCTATTTTGACCGAGCAAGAACAGACAACCGATGCACCGGACCATCAGGTGGCGGTTTATGAATTTGAAGATTTCACGGTCTACTGGGAGCACCGGCAGTTTGCTGGTGGTAATGCCGATAAAGGTGAGAATGTTGGCTGCTATTTCTACGGAACAAAAGGGACGTTCCACATGGGCTGGCAGGACGGCTGGAGATTCTATCCGATGAGCAGACGAGACCCGGTAATCCATGAAGAGCCTCAACTGCACGAGCCGGGCTCTCAGAACATTAAAGAACTCTGGGCAGATTTTCTTGAAGCGATCAAGACAGGCAAGCGTCCGGTCTGTGACATTGAGGATATACACTATTCTACGAACATGAGTCTTTTGGGGATGCTATCATATAAGATTGGACGCAGTATCCAATGGGACGGTGAGAAAGAACAGATCATCGATGATCCCGAGGCTAACAAGCTGCTTCGTCGTGAGTACCGCAAGCCGTGGGTTTACCCAGAAGTCTAACCCGCATTTCTCACAGCACCAGTTGAAAAAAACTCCTTTTGTTGGCATAAGTTTGTTATAAAAAAGTTAACGCTTTGTTATCTCTGTCAAAAATCGAAACGAAGAAAGTTTTTCATTCAACCTTGGTATCCAGGCAAAACTTCTCCGAGCTTTGCGGACGCATTGAGTTGTCTTCGCCGTGTGCTTTGGCGGGATAGGATTAAATTTATGTTCGGGAATAATGCCGTACATGATAAAAAATTCGAGTTTTTAATAGAAGCATTAACTTCAGCAGCTTAAATGCTTAGCAAAGATGCTACAGTTTCATTTTCTGATTTGATTTCTGGCGTATGTTTTGGTCAGTTGCTTCAGTTTCCTGGCAAGGTTTGGGCTAAGCTGGCCTGGTTTCAGACGCCATAACCAATTACTCCTCTTGGAGGCTGGTTGATTCATACGGGCTGTAGCCTGCAAGCCTAAAATATCCTGGGCGGGAATTATAGTCAATTTCGCAACGGAGCTCATGGCCATTCGTACAAACTGCCAATGTATCTGACCGGAAGATACTCTAAAGCCTATGTACTCTTTTAACCGCTTTTTCTGCTCTTGATTGGCCTCTTCTTTGAACCACCCCCTTGTCGTGTTATTGTCATGAGTACCGGTGTAAACAATGCAGTTTTCGATATGATTGTGTGGGATATGAGGATTGACCGCCGGGTCACCATCAAAGGCAAACTGAAGTACCTTCATGGTTGGCAGAGCAAATTTCTCAATAGCCTCTCTAACATCAGCAGTTATATAACCCAAATCATCGGCAATAATAGGAACTCTGGGAAAAAGCCTTAACAAAACCTTAAAAAAATCATCCTTAGGGCCTTCTTTCCACACACCATCTTTGGCTGTTCTGCTACCTGCAGGGACCTGCCAATAACCTATTAGCCCACGGAAATGGTCAATACGGACGAAATCGAACATCTTCATGCTATGCCTTATTCGTTCTATCCACCAGGTATAATTTGTTTTTTTCAGGGCTTCCCAGTCGTAGACGGGATTACCCCACAATTGTCCGGTACGACTGTAATAATCCGGCGGCACCCCTGCTATGTATTTAGGTTTCTTATATCGATTCAATTTGAAGATTTCAGGGTGTGCCCAAACATCTGGGCTATCATAGATCACGTAAATAGGAATATCTCCGATTATCTGGATGCCTCGCTGGGTACAATAGCCCTTCAGGTCAACCCACTGCTTATAGAACATATATTGCAGAAAGGATTGCAGTTCTATATCAGGTTGCAATTGGGTCTTGATCTCTTTGAACTCATTTCCGTGGCGATCCTTTACATACTTTGGCCAAGCATGCCAATTGCGTTTTTTAAAGCGACGCTGGAGAGAAATAAAAGTTGTAAAATCGTCAAGCCAGAAGGCGTTTTCTCTTTTAAATTGCTCATAAGCATACCCAAATTTGTTGCTTTTTCTAAAGCGGTCAAAGGCAAACTTAAATAAGGATTTCTTATAGGCTAAAACCCCGCGATAGTTCACACGAATCTTAGAAAAAAAGGGTTGATCTTTGATTTCATACTTTTTCAGAAGGCCTGCACGATACAGTAATTCCGGGCTTATTAGCAAGGTCTTTCCAGCGAAAGCGGAAGAGCAATTGTACGGAGAATGAGCTGTTGTGGCTGTAGTGTAATTTAGCGGCAATATCTGCCAGTAATTCTGACCGCTTTTTACAAGAAAATCGATGAATTTATACGCCTCCGGTCCGAGATCGCCGATACCATGCTTAGAGGGCAAAGATGTTACGTGTAGTAATATCCCACTAGCTCTTTTTTTTAACATTTCGCTTCTCAAGCAAGATATTTCTTTTCGCAGTTTTAAATAAAAAATTTATTCTATAACCAAACCCAAGTGCCCGGCAACCAGCTCGAAAAGTTGGACCCAATTTACGGCTTCTTCGTCTTGTGCTGCAGTCTTTTCCTTCATTTCAGGATATTTTTCTTTGCCGATTGTAAAGAAAAGATTCTGTGCCAACTGCAAATCCATGTCCGGGACTATACCCCTTAAAATTTTAAGAACACTTTCGATTGTAGACAACCGTTGTATATCATCACGTGATTGTTCAAACATCCCCATAAGGTTGTTAATCTTTGCTGATGTCTCATACCTCAGGGTCGCCTTGTCCAGTTGAAGCGATAACCTCTCTGCTTCGTCGGTCAGTTCTTTCAAGCGGTCAATGTTTATTTCTTCAGCCTGGATTACTTCACACAAATCCTGATTTAAAATAAACTCCGCTGGTGCCGCCAGGGCTTTTGGCAAATTCATATTCATATTTCGCAGCATGAGCATTATCGAATAGTTCTGCTCATATATGTGGCGAAATGACCTTTCAATTTCTTCCCAGGTATCGCTTAATAGCTCGTGAACCATCCGCCGCTGTTCATCCTTGAAAAGATGCCAGATTGAGTAATTGTTTCCCCCGAACCGTATATGAATTTTTCGCATGACTTCGTTTGTATGACCTTTGTAAAAAGCATCTTCAAGCTCTTGCCGCATCTGCTGAAAATCTTTATTCGGAAAGGGTGAAGTCAACACCGTAAATAAATTATGGCCTCCAATGTGTAAGGTGGCAAAATCGACACTTTGCTTTTCCAGAACGATATCGGATTTAATAAGGGCTCTGCCTGTGGCCAGTATTTGGGAACCGGCTGTGGCAACTTTATAATCTTCCATAGTTGCTGTATAGCAGTATACCTCTTGCTCTTGATCAGATGATTCAGCAAATATAGAACTTAAGGCAAAATGCGCGCCTACCCTATAGAGATCTATTCCTGCTGGCTTGACGTAAACTTCGTATACATCCTGTCCGTTGATCAAATTGCCGGTATTGGCAGGTGCTTCTTTAAGCATAGCTTCAAAATCACCAACAAGATCCACCTTTGTTAATTCCTTATATAGCTGCATGGCACGGTCGGCATATTGCATTATCTGAACTGCTTCTATGCCCGAGATATTGTCAAAGAACCAACCGCAGCTCGTATACATTAACATACTCATTCGCTGCATTTCCATCAGCTTAAGAAAAGTGACTTTATCTTCATATGTAAGCTCTTTACCTGTTACTTTACCAATAAAGCTTGCCACGTTCTCCTCGGATCTGTTATTTATTACCTGTATATATTCATTTCTAACCTGCCATGGGTCTTGGCAATATTGTGACAGTCTTTTTTCATAATCTTCACAGAGCCTATCTCGAAGCCAGTCTAGGGATTTTCGTAACGGCTCTCTCCATCGCTGCTTACCTGAAAGAGACTGGTCTGCACAACAACCGCAGTTACTCTTCCATCTTTCTACTCCATGAACACAGCTCCAAGAACTATTTTCAATGATTTGTACTTCGTATGTTGGCGGAAACTTCTCTAAGTACTCCGCATAGATGGTCACATTGGCAAGATTATTGGCTCTGATATGATGTAAGCAATATGCCAATGCCATATCGCCGTGGCGGTGATGGTGCCCAAATGACTCACCATCGGTAGCAATGTTTACAATTTGGGCGGAGTTGTCGTTGTCCTTGAATGATTCAGTTAATCGGACAGCAAAGTTCTCTCCGTTATGGAGTAAGCCTCCGTATGCTACATCATGTGACACATTACCATTGTAAAAAAATAAATTGATAGTTTTACCCGACGGCAAATTACAAATGTACAGCATTGTGGTATCAAGGCTATCTTCTTTGACTTCGGTCCATTTCTTGGTCCCAATCTTGCGAACCTGCCTAGCCTGACGAGGTGCAAGAATAGTGAATTTTATTCCATGCTTGGCTAAAACCTCCAGCGTTTCTGTATCGACGGCGGTTTCCGGTAGCCACATACCCTCCGGTTTTCTTTCAAAACGACGCTCGAAGTCCTGTACTGCCCAAATAACCTGTGTATGCTTGTCTCGGATATTCGCCAGAGGTAAAATCATATGATTATAGGCCTGAGCCATAGCTGAACCGTGTCCAGAAAATATCTTTCTACTTTCTTTATCAGCTTCGATAATGCTTTCGTAAACTTCCGGGACATGCGACTCCAACCAGGACAGCAGAGTGGGACCAAAATTAAAGCTTATATTTGAGTAGTTATTGACTATATCAATGATCTTTCTATCAGAACCAAGTATCCTGGATGCCCCATTTTGTCTATAGCACTCCTCAGTAATTCTCATATTCCAATCGTGAAAAGGGTAAGCAGAATCCTGTAGCTCCACATCCTCCAGCCAAGGATTTTCCCGAGGCGGCTGATAAAAATGTCCATGTAAACACACATATCGGTCCATATGGAGTTCCTACCTTTTGAAATACGTTGTACAATTCTAAGCAGATCGTCTACAAGAGTGAGACAAAAAGATCTCTGAGTTAGGAGACGATTTTAGCTCCGGGTGTCATTTTACTGTTGGATTACTTTCTTTCAAGAATGGTTTTTCGCTTCAACTCTGTACTCTTTGCCAAGAGCTTCTCACGGCGGCCATAGTACACATCATCAGGGGTCACGTTCCCGATGCCATCGTGATAATGCCGAGCGTTGTACCATTCCACAAATCAGGCAATCTCACTTTCAAGTTCCTGCGGCAACTGCCAGACATGCAACAGCAACACATGCTCCTTCATCGAGCGATGGTACCGCTCGATCTTGCCGATGGTCTGAATTTCCGGGAGTATTATACTGATTGTGAATAATCAATGCGCTTATTCTTGTCATTTCGAGCGAGCCCCCTTCTTGCTTTCGCCTGCCTCCGCGTCTCTCGACGCGAGTCGAGGCGGCAGGTAAGAAAGCAGCTTGGCTCGGGACAGGTCTGCTTTTTAATAGATTTCTCCACTTCACCCCCGTTTCTGTCTTCGACAGAAGACACGGGGGCTATGGCCGAAATGACAAAGACGCAAATATCAAGCACAATTGGTATTATACTTCGGCTTTGATCAGGGCAAGTTTTGTGGCTGCAACGAGTCAAAAGAGTGTATTTGGGCATCTCATCCTCAAAATGGCTGATGAACGAGTCGATATATACAATGTCCCAAGCTGCAAAAATGCCCAAAAGGGGGAAAAACGGCAGAAATTTCATGGCGAATTTGGTAAAATAGCATATTGAAAGTTTTTAGAAAACTGACCGACATCATTGTGGAAAGGAGCTGACATTAATGAAGAGGCAACGGCGGCACCAATGGGGCCTGTTAATGATAACCTGCATGGTCATATTGTGGGCTACGCGACCTTGTATAGCACTTGTCATAAGCGAGGGGATGTACCACCCGGCTGATGAGGATGAGACGCTCGAATTTATTGAGCTGTACAACAACCGAGCTGTCTTCGAAGACCTCACCGGGTACGCATTCACAAACGGTATCCAGTACGAGTTCGAAGCTGGAACGATTATAGGACCCAAAGAGTACTTGGTTGTAGCGCATGATCCGGCTGCTCTGGAAGCGGCGTATGGTATCAACGGCGTGCATGGTCCTTTTACAGGTCGGTTCGACAACGGCGGTGAGCGTATCGAGCTGTCCAACGGCAACGGCGAGATCGTCATCTCGTTCCGATACGACGACGACATGCCCTGGCCAGCTTCACCTGACGGGACAGGACATTCATTGATTCTCTCTAAGCTGGGCGGAGATCCAGAGGAGGCGTCGACCTGGTCGCCCAGCATGTTTATAGGCGGAACGCCGGGCGGGCCAGATGAGGTTCAGGTTGAACCCGAAGACCCGACGCTGATAACCCTCGTGGATGTGGGCCATACCGGGCGGTATTTCAAGGGAACCAGAGAACCATCACCAGGTCAGAACCAGCAAGCTACCACTGCCTGGACGCAACCACAGTTCAACGATAACCCCAATACGACCGCGTGGTCTGAGGGTCCCAGTGGGTACGGATACAGTAACGATGCCGCCGAACTGCAGTTCATCCGCACCGAGCTTAACGACATGAACGGGAACTATATATCTGTGTATGCGCGGCTGCGTTTCACACTTACGGCGGAGCAGATCGCCTCGTTCTCTCAGTTGCGAGCCGAAGTGCACTATGACGACGATTTCGTGCTGTATCTCAACGGCGAACAAGTGGCAGCCTCCGATGGTATTTCCGGTAATCCACCCCCATTTGACGCGGGCAGAGGCGAAGGTTGGGACGCATCGGCTGCCAATGTAGACCTGACTGGTCGAATGGACCTGCTGATTGCCGGCACAAACGTCTTGGCTATCCAAGTTCATAATTGCACGAATCCCACAACTTCAGATGGTTTTGGATGCCCGATACTCCAAGCGGTTGCTGCCGAACCCGAGGGTGGCTACGATCCCAGCGTCCGTATAGTGATCAATGAACTGCTGGCAAATAGTGATGCGCCACCGGGCACGGATTGGATCGAGTTGTACAACTCGGGCCCGGTCGCGGTTGATCTGAGCAACGTATATTTAAGCGATGACCGAAGCAATTTGCTCCGGTACAAGATCCCGGATAGTACCGTGTTACAACCAGGCGAGTTTTGGGCCGTTAGAGAAGGCTCACCGCCCAGCGGCCTACCCTTCGCGCTGGACTTCAGCGGCGAGACGATTTATCTGACGGCAGCCACGAATGACCCTGTGCCGGAGCCGGTTCGTGTCTTGGATGCGGTACGCTACGACACCATGGAGCCGGACGTGACCTTCGGCCGATTCCCGGATGGGTCAGAATACTTTGGATTTCTGGATTCAGCTACCCTTGAAAGATCGAACGCCCAGCCGGTAGTGGGAGACATTGTGATCAACGAGATTATGTACCACCACGGAACACGTGATGAGCGCTACGAATATATAGAGCTATACAACCGGAGCAGCCGTACAGTCTCGCTCAGTGGATGGGCGTTTACTGATGGCATCGAATATGAGTTTGAAGGCGACGTACAGATACGGTCAGGTTCGTATCTGGTAGTGGCCAAGGACCCGGAATTGCTCAGTGGCGTATATGGTAATTTGGCCATGGGGTCGAATCTGGTTGGACCATACACGGGCAGTCTGAATGATCACAGCGAACGTATCCGGTTATCATCTCCGCTCAGGCAGAGAAATCCACAAACCGACAGGTACGAAACCTATATGGTCACGGCGGACGAGGTGACTTATTACGACGGTGGGCAATGGCCAATATGGGCCGACGGCAAGGGAGCGAGCTTAGAGTTACGCGATCCACACACTAATAACGATATGCCCGGTGCCTGGGCCGATAGTGACGAGAGCAGCAAGACTACGTGGGAGCAATTCGCGTTCACTGTCAGTGGCAGTGATCCCGAATACACACACGATCAAGTCAGAATCTTCGATATTATACTGCTGAACCAGGGAGAGATACTCCTGGACGATCTCGAGCTAATCATCAACAGTTCGAATCGCCTGAGCAATAACGGCTTCGAGAGCGGCGAATCAGGCTGGCGAATTCTCGGCAATCACGTTCGGTCTTTCGTGACTACGGAGGATCGCCGCTCCGGGTCCCGGTCACTGCACCTGATTTCAACTGGCCATGGCGACCCCGGAGCCAATCGCATCAATCGATCGATTACCAGTATAAATGCGGGTACAGTGACATTCCGCGGTTGGGCTCGATGGCTGCGGGGAAGTCGATACCTGCTCTTGCGGACGACGCGGGACCGAACGCCCGTACAGCCCCCGCGACCGGCGCATGCGTTTGAACTTACTGTGCCACTAGACATAGGCACACCTGGTTATCGAAACACTGCATTTGTCTCCAATCGAGGGCCCGACATCCTTGAGGTGCAACATGCACCGGTTCTGCCAGCAAGTGGTGAGCCGATAGTAGTCACTGCACGTGTTATCGACAATGATAACGTCGGGTCAGTAACGCTCTACTATCGATCTGAGGGTAGCACCGGATTTAGCAGCACGGCCATGGTCGACGATGCAACCGGCGATGACCTTATCGAGGGGGATGGCATCTTCACGGGCACGATCCCGGGTGCATCCGGCGGCACAATGCGGGCATTTTACATTGAGGCCTCCGACTGCTCGGCATCGACGCGGTTCCCCACCAAGCTGGAACCTTCAGCCAATGTACCCGATAGAACCTGCCAGGTGCGCGTCGGCGACGCGCTGATAAACAGTCAGGTTGCTACCTATCGTGTCTGGCTTTCTGATGCTGTTATCAACACTTTTCGATCACGCCCTAATCTATCGAACGAGCTGATGGACTGCACGTTTGTCTACAATAACACCGAAGTTTTCTACAATGCCCGGCTCCGCTTTCGCGGCAGCCCGTTTCTTCGTAGCGGCTGCTGCCGTGATCCCCGCGACCGCCATGGCTATCGGGTCGACTTCAATCCGGACGAGAAATTCCGCGACCGTGAGGAAATCAATCTCGACTGGACTGAGCAGCCCAATCGCGGTCCTCTCCAGGAACGCGCGTCCTATTGGTTCTACAAGCAAATGGGTTTGCAGTTCTCAATGCAAGAATTCGTGTGGCTGATCATCAATGGAAGAAGCCACGGTAACTACGAGGATGTACAGAAGGTCGACCTCGATTACATTAAGAAATGGTTTCCGGACGATGCCGACGGCTGCCTCCATAAGAAAGATGACATATTTGAGTTCACCTCTGATGGCACGGGCTTCACCCACTTAGAAGAAGGGCTGAAGTTCGACTCCAGACACCCGCTGCTGAAGGAGACTTATCGGTGGGGATTAGAGAAGCGGTCGCATCGCGAAGACGACAACTGGGAGCATCTATTCGATCTTGTCGTTGCGTTGAACGCGTCGTCAGGTGACCCGGATTATGAGCAGATCATCGAGTCGGTTATTGATCCTGAACATTTCGCACGGGTCCTGGCAATTAGACACGCCGTTGGTGACTGGGACAGCTATGGATACAACCGAGGCAAAAACAACTATTTCTATTACGCCCCAGGTGAGGGCAAGTGGTACCTGCTGCCATGGGACATCGATTTTACACTCGGATCGGGCGATGGGTACAGCACTAATCTTTTCGCTATGAACAGCGGGCAATTCCCGGAGGTCTATCAGTTTCTGAGATATCCTAAATACCGTCAAATGTATCTTCAGGCGTTTGCGGATCTGGTGAATGGCCCATGGAAAACGTCTTATGGAACTGGTAATCAACCAACCGATTTCGATCAGTTCCTTGACGACTCTGCAGATGTACTGATAGCCGAAGGGCTTGGAGATGGCCGACGGGACGGAATCAAACAGTTTGTGCGCAGCCGGCGGTCTTACATCCTGACGCAGGTTAATACTCTGGCGCTGGTCTTCGAGATCACAACCAACGATGGCGAGGACTTCTGTACATCGGATTCGACTGTAACGATCAAGGGTACTGCACCACAGG
>Ga0315552_1000303_pt1 | contig 30708 bp, 25 predicted proteins | sample SalMarSW160170MG_2_FD_203102 | JGI IMG/M metagenome (GOLD analysis project Ga0315552, IMG submission 203102) | Salt marsh sediment microbial communities from the Plum Island Ecosystem LTER, Massachusetts, United States - Salt Marsh Sediment SW1601-70 ...
CAGGTATGCGCTCCAGCGCATCGATGGTGCCGCCGTCAATGAGGCATTGCGTGAATCGCTGCCGAAAGCAACCGGCAAGGCAAAAGTCGGAATAATCAACACGCTCGGCGTTCGCGGCTGCACAAAAGCGGTGCCGGCCCTGGCTGGGCTTATGGGTGATGCCAACGAGACGACGGCGATTGCTGCTGCGGCGGCTTTGGGCAATATAGCCGACCCCTGTGCCACGGCGGCGCTTGCCAAAGCCAAAGACAAGGCCGCCGGCGCACTGCGGCTGCAGGTGCTCGATTCTTATCTACGGTGCGCGGACCGGCTTGCGGCCAAAGGTCAAAAGGACGCGGCCTCTGTGATATACAAGCAGTTGAACGCGCCTTCGGAGCCGCTGCCCGTTCGAACAGCAGCAGTTTGCGGCGTGATTATGACAGCCGGAGACAGGACCAGCGATGCGATTGTCGAGGTCCTTAAATCAGGTGACAAGCCGATGCAGACGGCTGCGTTCGGTGTTTTGAAAAATGTCGCAACAACAGATGTCGTCAAGGCGGCGGCCGGGGAGCTGCCGAATCTGGCGCCCGTGCAGCAGGCGCAGTTGCTTGCGGCACTTGCGGATTGCGGCGACGGGGTTGTGCTGTCGGCTGTTTTGTCGGCTGCGAAAAGCGATGACGAATCAGTCCGCGTCGCGGCGCTGGCTGCCCTCGGTGTGCTCGGCAATGCAACGACGGTTGATTTACTTGTTCAAACCGCTGCGGCTGAAAGAGGGGCTGAGCAAAGGGCCGCCCGTGAGAGCTTGTATCGTCTGCGAGGGTCTGATATCGACAGGGCGGTTGTTGACAAACTTACCGATGCCGAACCAAAGATAAAAGTCGAGCTTATCCGCAGTTGCGACCAGCGCCTTATAGCAGATTCGACGCCTGCCCTGATAGAAGCCGCACGGGATACCGATGAGCAGGTCAGAGTCGAGGCAATCAAGGCGTTGCGGACTACGGCCGGGCCGGGTGAATTGGAGACGCTGATTGATTTGTTGACGGCCGCTTCGGGCACACAGCAGGCAGAGCTTGAAAAGACCGTCGTTGCCGTGGCCCGCAAGATTCCGGCGGATAAGAATCCCGCTGAAAAAGTGCTCGCAGCGTTATCCGTGGCAAAGGGTACGGATGCCAAATGCTCGCTGCTGAACGTGCTCGGGCGAATCGGCGACCCGGCGGCGATGCCGGTTCTGCGCGAGGCGCTTGGCGACAGCGACAGCAAGGTAAAAAGCGCCGCGATTCGCGCCCTTTCGGATTGGCCGACGGTGGAGCCGGCGGCGGACTTGCTGAGTATTGCCGAGACGTCCGGCAATCAGTTGCATCGAACACTCGCACTGCGGGGATACATAAGACTGACCGGACTGGACAGCGACCGGCCGGCGGAAGAAACCGTCGCTATGTATAAAAAGGCAATGGAGCTTTCGTCCGAGCCGGTGGAAAAACGAATGGTGCTTTCCGGCCTGGCGAATACCAAATCATTCGAGGCACTGCAAATGGCGGCCGGCTACCTTGACGACGCCGAGCTTAAGCAGGAGGCCGAAGCGGCCGTGGCGCAAATCGCCGAGGCGACGATAGAAGAGCATCCGCAGGAAACCAAAGAACTGCTTCGCAAAGTTCTGGAAAGTAGTACCAGCGAGACCGTACGCGGCCGGGCCGAATTTCTGCTTAAACGGGGCAACTGACGCTTTCCAGTAATAGTCTGTAAGGACGATATGCTATGAGCCGTAGCAGAAATGACAGACGAGGGCATCGTGAGCTTATTTCGCGCCGGCAATTACTTGGCTCGGCGGTTGCCGCGGGCGCGTTTACCATTGTTCCGAGCTACGTGCTAAGCTCGAACGGACGCAAGCCGCCGAGCGAAACACTTAATATCGCTGCGATTGGCGTTGGAGGGATGGGACGTGAAAATACGAAAAGATGCGCCGACGCGGGAGAAAATATAGTCGCACTTTGCGACGTCGATGACAAATTCGCCGCTGAGGTTTTCGCGGAATATCCGAAGGCAAAAAAGTACAAAGATTTTCGCAGGATGCTCGAAAAAGAAAAGGGTATCGACGCGGTTATTATAGCGACGCCCGACCATACGCACGCCGTTATCGCTATGACGGCGATAAAGATGGGAAAACATGTCTATTGCCAGAAGCCGCTTACCCGGACCGTATATGAGGCGAGGAAACTGACCGAGGCGGCGAGTGAGGCAAAGGTAGTGACCCAGATGGGTAATCAGGGACATTCCGGCGAGGGTGTTCGGCTGATTTGCGAGTGGATCTGGGCCGGCGCAATTGGACCGGTGCGCGAGGTGCACGCCTGGACCAACAGGCCGGTATGGGAGCAGGGAATGGACCGGCCGAAAGACACCCCGCCTGTGCCGGATGGGATGGACTGGGACCTGTGGCTTGGCCCGGCTCCATACAGACCTTATCACCCGGCGTATCATCCGTTTGCCTGGCGGGCGTGGGTGGATTTCGGCAGCGGGGCGCTCGGCGATATGGCCTGCCACGTGCTCGACCCGGCGTTCTGGGCGCTGAAGCTGAAGTATCCGGTCAGTGTCGAGGCGTGCCTGTCAATGCGAATGGCTGGTAAGGAGTGGGAGAAGGTGGGCGTGCATGAAACGTATCCGCAGGCGAGCATCGTGCGATATAAATTTCCGGCTCGCGAGGGTATGCCTGAAGTGAAGGTTGTCTGGTATGACGGCGGAATGATGCCGCCGAGGCCGGAGGAGCTTGAGCCGGGCCGGAAAATGGGTGACGATAACGGCGGAGCACTGTTTGTCGGCGACAAGGGCAAGCTGATGTGTGGCTGTTACGGCAGGAATCCGCGTCTTATTCCGGAAAATAAAATGCAGGAATATAAAAGGCCCGCCAAAACGCTGCCGAGAGTTGAAAACGGCGAGGGTGGGCACGAAAAAAACTGGATTGACGCCTGTAAGACAGGCGCGCCGGCGAATTCAAATTTCGACTATTCCGGCCCGTTTACCGAGACGGTCGTGATGGGTAATCTTGCCCTGCGGAATCCTTATGAGCTGCTCGAATGGGACGGTGAGAAGATGCAGTTTACAAATAGTGCCGCCGCCAACGAATTCGTCAGTAGCCCTTATCGCCAGGGCTGGATGTTGTAGTTTCAGCAGGACTCGGGTAGTATAAGAGATGTTCGGAGGGATGAAGTTGATTGAGCTGACTTTGTCGGGCCGAATAAGATTACGATGGATAGAAAAACAACAGCAGGCAGAATAGACAGGCGTGATTTTATGCGTTCGACTGCTGCCGTCAGCGCGGGGCTGATTCTGTCGCCGATGGTCTCGGCCCAGAACGGGGCCGGCCAGAAATCAGATGATATAAACGTGGCCATCATCGGCACGGGCGACCAGGGCAGGGTTCTGCTCGAATCGGCCGTTAAAATCAACGGCATTCGCTTCAAAGCCCTTTGTGATATCTGGACCGCGTATAACCAGCAGAACCAGTCGCGATTCCTAAAGGCATACAAGCACCAGCACAACACCTACGTTGACTACAAAGAGATGCTCGACAAGGAAAAGGACCTCGATGCAGTCATCATTGCGACGCCGGATTTCTGTCACGCTGAGCAGACGGTTGTCAGTCTGAAAGCCGGGCTGCACGTTTATTGCGAAAAGGAGATGTCGAACACGCTCGAAGGCGCCCGGCAGATGGTTGCGGCCGCGAAAGAAACCGGAAAGCTCCTCCAAATTGGGCATCAGCGGCGCAGCAACCCGCGCTATATCTATTGCTATGATAAGCTCATAAACGACGCTGAACTTTTAGGCCGCATAACGACCGTTAACGGCCAGTGGAACCGCTCCGTTCAGCCGGCTCGAGGCTTTCCAAAGAATGCGGCTATCGACGAGGCGACGCTGGAAAAATACGGCTACAAATCAATGGAGCAATTTCGCAACTGGCGATGGTTCAGGGGCCTCGGCGGCGGCCCGATAGTCGACCTCGGCTCGCATCAGATAGATATTTATAACTGGTTCCTCGACACAAAGCCGGACTCCGTTATTGCCAGCGGCGGGACCGACTACTACGACAAGAAAGACCACCAGTGGTATGACAATGTTATGGCTGTTTACACCTACCAAACCGGTAAGGGAATTGTCAGGGCATTATATCAAACGATTACCACCAACAGTTGTCAGGGCTACTATGAGGCGTTTATGGGTGACCAGGGCACGCTGGTGATTTCCGAGGCCGCCAGCAGAGGCGAGGCCTATCGCGAGCAGACGGCGCCCGACTGGGCCAAGTGGGTTAAGAAGGGCTACGTGCTCGCACCGCCTGAAAAAGCCGAACAGGCCGCTCCGGCAGGAGCGCTTGTGGATGTGCGTGAATCACCTGTTCCGGATAAATACGAGATACCAGTCGAGCTGAAAGACCCTTATCATATGCCCCATCTTGAAAACTTCTTCAACGCGATTCGCGGCACGGAAAGGCTAAACTGCCCGCCTGAGCTGGGTTATGAGACCGCCGTGACCGTTCTCAAGGTCAATGACGCGGTCGAGGCCGGCTGCAAGCTCGAGTTCGGGCCGGGAGAGTTCATAGCGTAGCAGCCAGTTAAGAGGGATTGTCATTGAAAAACGGATTTGTAGCTAAGTTGCTGGTTTTATCTGTTGTGCTTGCGATGGCGGGTCATGCCTGTGCCGCCGAGATGCTCGGCGATGTTTCCGACGGCAGCAGGACGCCCCAGATTCACCTTATACCGTTGCTGGCCGAGCCGTTGCCCGGCAAAGAGCCGGACCAGATTTATCCTGACGATGACCCGCTGCTGCCTTTCTCGACGCGGCAGACCTGCGGGGCCTGTCACAGCTACCAGACAATCAGCACCGGCTGGCACTTCAACGCGGTTGACGCGAATGTCAGTCCCGGCCGAAATGGCCAGCCGTGGATTCTTGCCGATGCCTCGATAGCGACTCAGATTCCCCTTTCATACCGGCCTTGGCCGGGGACGTTCGGGCCTGAGCAGGTTGGCTTGACGCCCGAAAAGTTCGTCCGGCTTTTCGGGCGGCATCTGCCCGGCGGCGGTATCGGCGAAATGCTTGCCGACAGCGACGACCCCGAGGAGGTTCTTCGGGCTGACGTTACCGGGCTGCTGGAGATAAACTGTCTTGCCTGCCACAACACAAGTCCCGGTCAGGATATGGGTAGTGCCAGCGGTTATTCCGTTCAGGTAATTCGCGGCAATTACCGCTGGGCCGCAACCGCCTCCTGCGAGTTTGCTTATGTGACCGGCTCGACCAATGGCTTGAGCGCCTATGACTTCAGGGCGCCCTATATGTCAGCCGCAAGCGCCAGGCCGCCGGTAGTCGAATACAACAGGGATGTTTTTGGCCATAATGACTGGGTCCGGTTTGACGTCTCAACTGAGATACCACAGCAGCGTTGCTATTTTTGTCATTCGAACGTCGATGTTCGTGATGGCAAAACAGAAAAGTGGATTGCAGACGAGGACGTTCATCTTGCCGCGGGCTTGAAGTGCGTGGATTGTCACAGCCACGGCCTTGACCACAATATCACGCGTGGATATTTGTCTGAACCTTCTGATTCCAATAATCCTCTTGCAGCAAGCTCTTCGTGTGAGGGTTGTCATCTTGGTGCTGACGCACCATCGCCTGTCGCCGGACGTTTTGCGGCGCCGGTGCCGAGCCATCCGGGTATCCCGCCCGTTCATTTCGACAAGCTAAGCTGCACCGCGTGTCATTCGGGGCCTTGGCCTTCGGCTGAGACTGTTCGCACGAAGACGGCACGGGCACACGCCTTGGGCATCGCTGGCGCGTACAAATACGGTGACGTTTTGCCGCATCTGTTTTACCCGGTATTTGCGGTCGGACAGGACGGCAAAATCGGCATATTCAAAATTTTCTGGCCCGCTTACTGGGCACAGATGACCGGTGATACCATTACGCCTCTGGATTTGGATACCGTCAGGGCCGCGATGGCCAGAATTATTACGGGTGATGATTTGTCCGAAACGGGCGACTGGCCGAATTTGAATGAAGAGGATATTGCCAAAGTGCTCTCGAAACTGGCTTCGGAGGTTGACCGGGGAGCAAGGCCGGTATATGTCTCGGCCGGCAGGGTGTATTCGCTCGAAGATACCGGGCAGCTTGTCTCGGCGGAGAATGAAATAGCGGCGCCTTATATGTGGCCGATTGCTCACGACGTTCGGCCCGCAGCCCAGTCGCTGGGCGTGCGACAATGCGAGGACTGCCATTCGGCCGATTCGCCGTTTTTCTTCGGCCTCGTTGCCGTCGATTCGCCGCTCAAGCCGGCTGCCACAGCCGCAAAAGTGATGGTCGAGTTTGAGCTTCTGCCGCGATTCTATACTAAGGCCTTTGCCTTGTCGTTTGTATTCAGGCCCTGGCTGAAAGTCATTGCGCTCTTGTCGTCGCTGGTTATTTGTGCGGTGCTGGTTCTTTATGGGCTGAAAGCGCTTGCGTTTGTGACGCGCGTGCTTGTTGGAAAAGACGTTGATAAACCACAGTCGATGCTAATTGAAGCCCGGCAGGGCGTAATCGGTGCGATTCGAAAAGTGGTTTTCCTGCTTGCGTTACTTTGCTTTGTGGCACTGGCGGTGACCGGCTTTGTCCCGATTTATGTTTTGGGCGAGGCGATACAGGGCTGGTGGCTTATGACACACATAATCGCTGGTGGGATTTTTACGGCCTGCATTGTTGTTCTGGCGGTGTTGTGGGCGGACAACAATCGGCTGGACAAAAACTACTGGCCCTGGCTCAATGTTATTCTGCATCGTCAGCCGAAGAGCGCCACCGGCCCGCAAAAGCACGAGCTTAAGCTCAAAGTTTGCTTCTGGCTTGTTCTGATTTTGTCGCTGCCTGTGATTCTGTCCGCCGTTTTGGGTATGTTTACACTGTTCGGCACGCACGGTCAGGTGCTGCTCCTGCAGATACACCGTTACTGTGCGCTGCTTCTGTCGTTATTTGCAATAGTCTATTTATGCCTTGCAGCCCTGACGGTCAGGTGAGCCGATTATGAGCGACGAGAGATTACCGAGTTACATCAGTATGGCCAGGCCCAATCCTGCTGATAAGCGCAGGCCGTGGTATGCAGGCACCGCGCCCGCATACGCGGGTATCTTCCTCTGGGTCGTCTTCTATAAGGAAATTGCCGGCGGCACCTTGCCGCAGGCGGGGCTGGGGCTGAGTTTGCTGGGCCTGGTGATTGCCGCCCTGATTTGTCACTTTCTGTTCTACCTTGTCCCCGGCTTATACGGAATGAAGACCGGCTACCCATTGTATGTCGTCGGCTCTTCCACGTACGGGACACTGGGCGGTTTTCTTATGCCGGGTTTATTGATGGGGCTTTTGCAGTTCGGCTGGCTGGCGGTAAACGCGGCCGTATCGACCAGTTTTATTCTCCAGGCGTTCGATGCGGATGCCTCGCCGGGAAAACCTCTGTTTGTCATAGTGGCAGTCATCTGGACGGCCCTGGCGGTGTTTGTGGCCTTGAAGGGGATTCAGTATGTGGGAAAGGTCTCGACGTTTCTGCCGGTCGTTCCGCTGGTTATGATTTTGATAGTATTTTTCGCCAATGTCGGCTCCGCCGGCGACTACACGCCGGCCCCCGACGGAAACGCGACGACGGGTTTGCTTACGATGATTGCCATTGTTGTGGGCTTTTTCGCAACCGCCGGTGCTGCGGGCGTGGATTTCGGGATGGGTAATCGCAGCAAAAAGGACGTTTGGCTTGGGGGCCTTGTCGGCATCGCACTTGCAATTGTAATTGCAGGCGGGCTTCCGTTGATAGCCGTGGCCGGCGCACACGCAAAAAATCCCCTGATGCAAAGCTATGCCTTCGATGCCGTAATTAGTCAGCAGGGCGGTTTCCTCGCCCGGATTATGTTTATTCTTTTTGCCGTGGCGAGTTTTGCACCCGCGTGCTTTAGCTCCTTTATCGCCGCCAACAGTATCGGCACAATGTTCCCGAAGGCCAACAAAACTCTTGCAGTGTCTATCGGCGGAGTTATCGCAGTTATTCTTGCCGGAACGGGAGTGGCTCTCAATCTCGTTGATGTTTTCCTGATTATCGGTGCGTCTTTTGGCCCGATTTGCGGCTCGATGGTTGCTGATTATTTACTCAGCGGCTGTAAGTGGGCGGGACCTCGCAAAGGCATCAACTGGGCGGGCTACATCGCCTGGGCGGTCGGTTTTGTCGTTGCGATTTTGCCTATGCTAAGCGCCGAGAAATTCGGCTTCATCAATCCCGCACCGGTCATTGCGTTTGTGATTGGTTTTGTTCTGTATGCAATTCTGGCTAAGGCAGGACTTGAGCCGCCGGCGGTCGGGATGGTGCATGGTCAAAGTCCCCGGCCATCCGCTCCCGTAAGCGCAGCGGCGCAATAGTTGATTCGAAGATTAGCAACGGGCACTAAAATGGGTGATAAGTTATCGAGACGTTCGCTTCTACAAAAAGGCCTTGCCGTGGGGGCGGTTTACGCATTTCCCACGATTGTGCCGTGCTCCGTATTCGGGGCGGATGCTCCGAGCAATAAAATTACAATGGGTTTCATCGGCACGGGAAGTCAGGGCTTCGACAATCTGCGTGACTTTTTGCATAAGCGTGATTGCCGTATTGTTGCGGTTTGTGACGTCGATTCGGCACACCGGCTGAGGGCGCGCAAAGTGGCCAGACTGGACAATGACTCGTCATACAGCGATTTTCGCGAGATGCTTGCGCGTGATGATATTGACGCGGTTGCGGTAAGCACACCCGACCACTGGCACGCCCTTATTTCGATTGCGGCTGCAAAGGCCGGTAAAGACGTGTATTGCGAAAAGCCGCTTGTATACAGTGTTGCCGAAGGCCGGGCGCTGTGTGATGCGGTTAAGCGATACGGCCGGATACTGCAGACGGGCTCACATCAGCGCTCGGATAACAAATTTCGATTTGCCTGCGAGCTTGTGTGCAATGGCCGAATAGGAAAGCTGCACACAATCAAAGTGGAAATCCCCCGAAACAGCCGGCCGAATCCGCTTAAATGGAACGTTACCGCGCCCCCCAAAGGGCTTGATTACGATTTATGGCTCGGCCCCGCGCCGTACAGGCCATACGTTGAGCAGGGCTGCCATTATAACTGGCATTTTCTTCGCGATTTCGGCAGTGGACAGTTGACAAACTGGGGCGCGCACATGCTCGATATCGCGCAGTGGGGCAAAGGCACCGACTCGACCGGTCCGGTCGAGGTTTCAGGGACGGGCGAGTTCCCGAAGGACGGTTTGTTTGAGACGCCGCAGGTGTACGACATAAAATATACTTATGCCGACGGCGTGAATATGCTGTGCCAAACGACGCAGACCGATGAAACCGGGGACCTGGGCGCTTCGGTGCGATTCGAAGGTTCCGATGGATGGGTTTTTGTGAGCAGATATGCTATCGACGCCAATCCGAAGTCGCTTCTGAGGGACACAATTAAGCCGGAGGAGATTCGGCTGATTCGTAGTATCGACCATCGCCAGAACTTCCTTGAGTGCGTCCGGTCGAGGAGCAAGCCGGCCGCCGATGCAGAGACGGGACATCGTTCCGCAAGCGTTTGTCATTTAGGCGGTATCGCAATCCTGCTCGGCAGAAAGCTTAAATGGAACCCGGCCAATGAACGCTTTGTCGATGACGCACAGGCCAACCGAATGCTGTCAAGGCCGATGCGGTCGCCGTGGCGCGTATAAAATTCTTATTGAGATTCGAATGAGGAGTAGAAATGACAGATAAGCAATGGGCAACACTGTTAAGTGTAATCGATGGCAATATCGTTAAGCCGATGCCGGCGGGTTTTATTATCGACAGTCCCTGGCTGCCCGGCTGGTCGGGTATCACCACGCTCGACTACTATACCAGTGACACGAAATGGTTCGACGCGAACCTCAAAGCAATCGAAACGTTCCCCGATATTATTTTCCTTCCGGGTTTCTGGGCTGAGTTCGGGATGTGCACCGAGCCGTCTGCATTCGGCAGCAGGTGCTCCTGGGGCGAAAACGAATTCCCGTTCGCACACAAAGTCATTACCGATATTGCACAGGTCGATAGTCTCGTCAAGCCCGACCCGTCAAAAGACGGGCTTCTGCCTTTTGTGGTTAATCGGCTGAAAAATTACGAAGCCGACATCAAAAAAGCAGGTCACGCCATACGGTTCGCTATTGCGCGGGGACCTTTAAATGTCGCTTCCTTCCTGATGGGGACTACGGAGTTCCTGATGGCCATTCGGACGAATCCTGATGAATCTCAAAAGCTGCTTAACCTTGTCACCGAGTTCACCGTCGACTGGCTCAAAATCCAAAAACAGACATTTGCCTCAATAGACGGCGTGCTCATCCTCGACGACATCGTGGGCTTTTTGGGAAAGGATGATTTCACCCGGGTCGCGAAGCCGTATTTGAAAACTATTTTCGATTCGCTCGATGTTAAGGTGAAATTTTTCCATAACGATGCTATGGGCCTTGTCTGTGCGCCGCACCTGGCTGAAATTGGAATCAACCTGTTCAATTTCAGCCACGAGCACCCGCTGGCTAAGATGAGAGAATTAGTTGGTAAAACCGTAACGTTGCTGGGCAATATCCCGCCTCGGGATGTCCTCGCCGCCGGCTCGGCCGGTGAGGTCTCCGATGCCGTCGCCAGTAGTGTCGAGGGCCTGACGGACAAAACCCGGCTAATCCTGTCCTGCGGCGGCGGTATACCCCAGGATGTTCCAACCGAAAACATTAAGGCCTTTACTTCTGCCGTAGAACAGCTATAATGCCCCGTCCTTGAAACCTGAGAAGCTGTTTACACGTATGTAATTGCAGAAAGGAAGGCCCAATGGCGCTTTTGCTCGGATTTGATGTAGGAAGCTCATCGGTCAAGGCAACGCTCCTGGATGCCCAAACGGGCAAATTAGTCGGCTCGGCGACTTCGCCCGAAAAGGAGCTGGAAATCCTCGCGCAGAAACCCGGCTGGGCCGAGCAGCACCCAGAAACCTGGTGGGAAAACCTGCTCAAAGCCATCGCCAAAATCAAATCCCAGTCTAATTTCGACCCGGCCGACGTAAAAGCAATTGGAATTTCATACCAGATGCACGGCCTTGTCTGCGTCGACAAGGACAAAAATGTACTGAGGCCCTCGATTATATGGTGCGACAGCAGGGCGGTCGAAATCGGCAATAAGGCACTGGCTGCTATCGGCGAAAAGACCTGCCTCGAACGGCTGCTCAATTCACCCGGCAACTTCACCGCATCGAAGCTCAAGTGGGTCAAAGACAACGAGCCGGATATCTACTCCAAAATCCACAAGATTATGCTGCCCGGCGATTACGTCGCGATGCAGATGACCGGCGATATTAAGACCACGCCTTCCGGTTTGTCCGAGGGGATAATGTGGGACTTCAGCACTCAGTCGCTCGCCGATATCGTCCTCGATAACTACGGAATATCCAAAGAGCTTATAGCCGAGCGAGTCCCCACTTTTTCCGTGCAGGGCCAGCTAACCGCCGAAGCCGCTGCTGAGCTGGGTCTAAAGGCCGGAACAGTTGTCTCTTACAGGGCCGGCGACCAGCCGAATAACGCCCTTTCGCTCAACGTCCTGAATCCCGGCGAAATCGCCGCTACCGCCGGCACCTCCGGCGTGGTCTACGGCATAACCGACAAGGCCGACCACGACCCCAAATCGAGGGTCAATACCTTCGTGCACGTCAATCACGCCAGGAACACCCCCAGATACGGCGTGCTGCTGTGCCTTAACGGCACCGGTATCCTAAATAGCTGGCTCAAGCACAATACCGGCTCGATTGATTATCCCGAGATAGATAAAATGGCTGACTCAGTACCCATTGGTGCGGATGGCCTTGTTATCCTGCCTTATGGCAATGGTGCCGAAAGAACGCTCGAAAACAGAAATCTCGGCTCTTCAATCCACGGCCTGAATTTCAATATCCACAACAAAGCCCATTTATTACGTGCGGCGCAGGAGGGCATCGTATTCGCCCTTAATTACGGCCTTGAGATTATGCGCGGCGTGGGCGTTAAAGTTCAAACCGTCCGCGCCGGACACGCGAATATGTTCCTTGGCCCGCTGTTTCGCCGGGCATTCGCCACCGTTACTGATTCGGTTGTCGAGCTGTATAATACGGACGGCTCGCAGGGCGCCGCCCGAGGCGCCGGTATCGGTGCGGGAATATACAAAGACTACAAAGAAGCATTTGTGGGGCTGACACCGGTTAAGACAATCGAGCCGGATAAAAAATCGGCATCGGTTTACAAAGATGCTTACGATAAATGGGAAAGTGTTCTCAAAACGCAACTTTCAAACTAACTAAAAATAAAAGAAACGAAAGTCTTAAAGGAGCAGATAAAATGACAGAATATTTTCCAGGCGTGAAAAAAATAAAGTATGAAGGGCCCGATTCGAAGAATCCTCTCGCGTTTAAACACTATAATCCGGACGAGGTTGTCCTGGGCAAGAAAATGGCGGAGCATCTTCGCTTCGCGGTGTGCTATTGGCACACATTAAAGGGTCTGGGTTCCGACCAGTTTGGCGGGAGCACCATTATACGGGATTACAATGCATCATCAGACCCGATGGAAGTGGCGGATATGACAATGGATGCGGCCTTCGAGTTCTTTACCAAACTGGGCGTTAACTTCTGGTGCTTCCACGACAGGGACATTGCTCCTGAGGCGGATAATCTGGCCGAGACGAACAAGCGCCTCGATAAAATGGTGGCAAAGGCCAAGAAACTTCAGTCGGATACCGGCGTAAAGCTGCTTTGGGGCACAACGAACGCCTTTTCGCACCGCCGGTTTTTGGCCGGCGCGGGCACCAATCCGTCCCCGGAAGTTTTTGCTTACGCGGCCAGCCAGATTAAAAAAGCTATGGAATCAACGAAGGAGCTTGGAGGGCAGGGATACGTCTTCTGGGGCGGCCGGGAGGGCTATGATACGCTGCTCAATACGGATTTGAAAAAAGAGCTGGACCATATGGCCCTGCTGCTGCAAATGGCGGTCGATTATAAAAAGAAAATCGGCTTCAATGGCCAGTTTTATATCGAGCCGAAACCGAAGGAGCCGACGAAGCATCAATATGACTTCGATGCGGGAAATTGTTTTGCATTTTTGCAGAAGTATAAACTGCTCGAACATTTCAAGCTGAATATCGAGGCCAATCACGCGACGCTGGCCAGCCATGATTTTTGCCACGAGCTGGCGTTTTGTGTCGCTAACGGAATTCTCGGCTCGGTGGACGCCAATCGCGGCGACCTGCTTCTGGGCTGGGACACCGACCAGTTTCCTGTAGACGTTTACGAGACGACCCTGGCGATGCGTATCATTCTCAAGGGCGGCGGTTTTACCACGGGCGGCCTGAATTTCGATGCTCACGTCAGGCGCCAGTCGATTGACCCCGTCGACCTTTTCTATGCTCATATCGGTGCGATGGATGTTTTTGCAAGAGGGCTTAAAAACGCCGCGAAGTTAATCAAGGATAAAGTCTTCGATAACGTCATTGACCAGCGGTATAAGGGCTGGGCCTCAGAGATGGGCTCCAAAATTGAAAATCGTAAGGTTGGGTTCGAGGAGCTTGAATCTTATATTCTCGAACACGGTGAGCCGAAGCTCCAGAGCGGCCGACAGGAATTGCTCGAAAATCTGCTGAATCAGTATATCTAAACTATACCTGTAACGGCGATTTTCAGAACTCGTAGCTGTATGCTGCCGTGTTCTCATCGGCTGGCTGCGGTAGTTGATAGAATAGTAAGCGCAATACCCCCGGCGGGACTTGACCGCCTGCTGTGAGGTGGTTTTGGCATAGGAGCGAATATAAATGGTTCGCAGAAACGCCTGTGTTGCAAATGCTATTTTATTTATGGCGATTTTGGGGCTTGTATTCCTTGTAGTTTCATGCAGGAAATCCGGCCCCCAAAAGTCCCCGCCAAAAACCGATACAGAGAAAGCCGAAGCCGCTGCTGAGCAAGCCGCGGATATGGAGCCGATACCGATTGAGCTGCCCAGGCCGATGTTCGTCGGCACGCCGCAAAATTTCCAGGGTATAACAAATCTCGAAAAACCCTTAGGCAGGCCCAGGCCGCCTTTCTATGCGCCGAAGGGGACAGCCAACGTGGCCCTCGGCAAGCCCGTAATAAGCTCGGATGAAGAGCCAATTATCGGCGAAATTGAGATGATTACCGATGGCGACAAGGAAGCGGCCGACGGCAGCTACGTCGAATTGGGACCGTTTCTGCAGTATGTTACCATCGACCTCGGGGCGCCGTATAACATCTACGCGATTGCTGTCTGGCACTACCATAAGCAGGCCCGCGTATATAAAGATGTTGTCGTTCAGGTTGCCGATGACCCCGATTTCATCACCAATGTCCGGACGCTTTTCAACAATGACGACGACAACTCCTCCGGCCTTGGGCTGGGAGAAAATATGAATTACGTTGAGACCGCCGAGGGTAAGCTCATCGATGCCAAGGGCGTTGTTGCCCGCTACGTTCGCTGCTACAGCAACGCAAACAGCAGCAACGATATGAACAATTACATCGAGGTTGAGGTTTACGGCCTGCCCTGAGCTTGTTTATCCTGAGCTTGTCGAAGGAGTCGAAAGGCCTGCCCGTGAAAGAAAAAAGCCGGTGAAATTCTGGCTCACAGCTTTGGCAGTTCTGATTGTTGCCGTTGCGTTGCGCACCTGGCGGCTGGATGCCCGCCCGATGCACGGTGACGAAGCCGTCCACGCCTGCAGGTTTGGTCAACTACTCGAAGAAAACGATTACCGTTACGACCCGAACGAATTCCACGGCCCGACGCTCAACTACTTTACACTGATTCCCGCCTGGCTTTCCGGAAAAAATACTTACGCCTCTCTTACTGAATCGACGCTTCGAATCGTCCCGGTCTTTTTTGGTATTCTGCTGGTTATTATACCGCTGCTGCTGACCGTCGGCTTGGGCAGACCCGTTGCTCTGATTGCCGCCGCTCTTACCGCCATTTCACCCGCCTTCGTTTTTTACAGTCGAGACTACATTCCGGAAATGCTGCTTGTCTGCTTTACCTTTGGTGTGATATTGGCCGGCTATAAATACCTGCAAAGTCGCAATGCTGCCTGGGCATTATTGACGGGACTTTTTGTTGGGCTTTGTTACGCAACGAAGGAGACCTGCGTTATTGCCTTCGGCTCGATGCTGGCAGCTTTGTTTGTAACCTTGCTGATTCGATATAAAAATCCGCTCACTGCCCTAAGCGCGTTCGGGAAAATTAGGGCTGTTCATCTGGTGGCAGCCGCCATATTGGCAATTTGTGTCTCCTGCCTTTTCTTTTCTTCATTTTTTAAGAATCTGGCTGGTATCATAGACTCTATAAAAGCTTACACGGTCTATTTTCACCGCGCCAGCCACAACGAGTTCCACATCCACCCCTGGTATTATTATCTCAAGCTGCTCACCTATGCGAAATCCCAAACAGGCCCTCCCTGGACCGAGGCCTTCGTTGTAATTATGGCTGCAACAGGAGCCGTCCTTGTCATTGCGAGAAAAGGCCTCGCAAAAATAGACCTGCATTTGGCTGATTTCCTGGCCGTTTACACAGTCGTTTTACTCATCGTCTATTCGGCGATACCTTACAAGACGCCGTGGTGTCTGCTTAGCTTCTATCAGCCGATGATTCTGCTGGCCGGTATCGGTATCGCAGGGATATTCAATCTGCTCACGCGTCGACTGGCCCGTATAATTGCAGTTGCACTTTTCATTACAGTCTCGATTGATTTGGCTTTGCAGGCGGTTCTCGCAAGCTGCGCACCGCAGGTCGATTTCGACAATCCTTATGTTTATGCATATCCGTCTATGGACGTGCTTAAAATCGCTGAGAGGATTGAGCAGGTCGCGGATGCCGACCCGGCCGGGTGCCAAATGCCTGTCTGGATAGTCTGTCCCGACGGCGATTATTGGCCGCTGCCCTGGTATCTGCGCTCCTTCAAAAACCTTGGCTGGTATAACGACGTTAATGAAATCAAATCTCCCGCCCCTGTCGTAATCGCCTCCGCTGAGCTTGAAAGCCGCCTTATCGCTAAGCTGTACACTTTGTCACCGCCCGGCCAAAAAAATCTCTATGTCCCGTTGTTTGATTCTTATGTCGAGCTTCGTCCCGGAGTCGAATTGTGGGGATATGTTACAAAAGACCTGTGGGACCGATATTTTTTATCAAAACACGATTGACGTATTTTATATGTGAGTTATATTTTGGCTGTTGAGTCAAAGATTGACTTGCATTCGGGAGGAAATAGTATGAATAATCGAAAGTCATTTCTGCTTGTCGGGATTATTTGTCTTGCAATATGCGGCCTTGCCCTGGCAGGCGATATATTTGAGCCGACTATTACAAACCTGAACAACGATGGCTCTGCCGACTTCGTTGATTTTGGCCTATTCGCCAAAAACTGGCAGCAGTCGGGAGAGGACCTTGCAGGAGATTTTGACGACAGCAATACTGTGGATACCGACGACCTTGTTGTCTTTTGCTGGTATTGGCTTTTCGGATACAGCGAGTATCAGCAGTGCCAGAGGGCGGATTTGGATGGCGACGGCGTAATCGCCTTCGAGGATGTCGCCACGTTCGCGCAAAACTGGCTTGTCTCAGGCGTTGGCCTTGCGGGCGATTTCGATGACAGCAACATTGTCGATTACAACGATTTATCCATTATGGCCGGCTGCTGGCTTGCCGGCTCCCGCCCCGAAGGCATCTGGGAGCAGTTCAAAGCCGCCCTGGCAGCAAGCGATGTAAATATGTCTGTATCTTACTTCACAGAAGTATCGGCAGAAAACTATCGTATCTTCTTCGAGCAGGTCAGTTCCTACCTTCCTCAAATGGCAGAGGAGATGGGCGAGCTAATCTTCATACAGCAAAAAGATGAGATTGCCTATTACGACCTTCTGCGTGAAGAAGATGGAGATACATACGCCTATCCTGTCCTTTTTGTCAGGGACGAAACCGGCCAGTGGAAAATTTACGAGTTTTGACGCAGCGGATAGCTTGCAGATAAAGGAGCACATTTAATGAATAAGCAGGAGAAAGAACCAAAGCAAGTATATAGCAAAAGTGAAATTGCTACCGAAGTGACAGTGCTTGTGATTATATTCTTAGTCGTTACAGTGTTACTGTTGCAACCTATGAATACATTCGCACCCTATTGGTTCTCTACTTACCTCGGAGTCGTAGCAGTCTTAGGCTCTGCTGTTCTTGGAGTAATAATATTAAGATTATGCCCATTGAAAAGCAAAAAAGCCAGAGCATTTTTGATTCACTTGGTGCTGACTTTGTCTGCTTCTGCACTTGTGTGTTGGTTGATACTAAACAGGCTCAGCAACATCTGGTAGAGTTTAATGGATAAGTGAGTACGAGACATTAAGAAGGACATTATGGGGACTCTGAAGATAAAAGGCAAAATAGTAATTTCGATAATTTCCTATTGTTTCCTTTTAGGCGACTGCAGTTATCTATATGCTTGGGGAAACAAGCAGACACATCCGGAACTAACAGATAAAGCCACACAAGTTAGTAGCGTCATAGATAGCTATTTGAAAACTCAACTCGATTGTAGTCAAGGATTGAACACCCACGCGTACTCGTGGGCGGGTAAAACCCACAAGTCCTTGACGGAACTGTCTGTTTCTAACAACCAGTCGGTTCTGGGCGAGCATATTAAGAAAAATCTGTTACTTTTAGCTTCTTGATTTTTGGTGATGGCGTTCAGGAACAAAGTTTAGGAGATTAAATAATGCAAGAAAAGAAACGGAAATTTCCGCTCACTCCACTTGAGAGCATTTTCTTGGCAATATTTACAATTGTATTTTATGTAGGTGGTTTCATATTATTAGTAGTTTGGCAAGGAAGGAGTTACCCCAATTTTTTTGAAAACAATCCTTATGGCCTGTCTTATCTCATAGTTATAGGGTTAGATGTAGGGTGGATTATGCTGATGAAAATATGGCCATACAGGAATATAAAAGTCAAAATAGCACTAACGCTTCTTGTATTTGTTTTGTCGGCCCTTGTGTTAACCGATCTTTTTATCACCGAGGTATTCAACAGCATGTGGTAAATCCTGTGTGTATTTGAGTTTTGTTTAGGAGATTATAAAAAATGAGAAAGCCAATTTTGATAACAATGCTTTCTTTTGGCATATTTCTTGTTTGGTCCAAACCTTTATATGCATATGGCAACATATTAACACATCCAGCGTTAACAGATGAGGCTATTCAAATTGATAATAATCCAGCGAAATTAGATGATTATCTGAAAATTCAGTTGGGTTTAAAAGATGGGTTAAATACTGAATTGGAATGGGATTTCCCATCAGGCATAAAAGAGCGAATAAAAAGAGGAAATTCAGAACCTGATAAAACAAATAGAACTGTATTAGAGTGGCTTAAAGTTGGCAGCACTATTGAAGATGAAGATGGTCGCCGTTGGCCAGTAAGACCACGACATCATTTCCATGACTCGTATCGAAATGAAGGATTAGATAATAAGGCGGACCACCCTGACTGGTGGGGTATTCCTACTCTTGGTCCTTTTGACCTGACTGGCGAATCTGCCTTGTGGTGGGCTATAAAGGGGTACGATAGAAAAAGCCGAATACCAAAATACAATGAGAACTACTGGCGGTCAGCAAGAGAGGATTTCAGACGCTCATTGGTCCTCGAAGACAGAACATATCGCGAATCAAATTTAGCAAGTATGTTTCTCAATTTAGGTTGTGTCTTACACCTGCTTGAAGACATGGGTGTCCCCGCACATTCCAGAAACGACTTCATCGAAGCTCATTACCGTGGCACTAAATCGCCTTTGAATTTTAAGGACAATCCTTTGGAAAGGCATGTTGAAGGTGAGATAGAAAATTTAGGAGCAATCCCTCAAAGATGGCTTGCCGGCTGGACGCCGCAGCCGAAGGCGTTTTCAAAACTTTCCGACTACTGGGATGTCAACGACTATAACGGCACATACATTGGCACGTCCCCGCTTTCTACCTGGGGCCTGTCGGAGCAAACAAATTATCAGTTCCTGTCGAAAAGCACAATCTTCAGGGAAAATGACGGCACTTTATATTACTTTCCTCATCCCGATTCTGCCAGAGTAACCGAGCATGTCGATACTGAGAAATACCTCTGGGGGCTTTTAAGCGTTGATTACAGATATATCAGCGGATACGACGTAACGCACCTGGCCCGGACGAAGTTTATTCAAAAGTACGCGTATCTGGCGGGAGTTCCCTACCCTACGGAAACGGTAGCGTATCATACGACATTCGATGTGAATGTGTATGAAGATTACGCTAACGTTACCATTCCCCGCACAATCGATTACACAGCCGGATTGCTCAATTACTTCTTCCGGGGCCGGCTGACCATCGAGCCCAACTGCCTCGAACCCGACTGCAACCTGATGGAACTCTACATCACCAACGACAGCAATAACTCAGGTGTGCCTCAAGTCCTCAAAGGCGGCTCATTCGAGCTTTACTGGGACGACCACGACGGCAACAGGACAAAAATAGATGACTTCACAATCACCGGCTGGATACCAGGCAGCAGCACGCTGGACTTCGAAGACGAAATTATCGGAACGTTCACAAAACCCGACAGCGACAGTATCGAAAGCTACACACTCGTTTACAAAGGCCAAATCAACGCCAATCCCTCCCAGCCGGATAACGACGACCCCAACGCAATAGCCGTAGCAACCATCGGCCTCGGATACCCCATCGTCGCCTGGGGCGACGACGAAGACGGCATAGTCAGCAATATCCCCGAAGGCAACGACTTTGTTGACGTCGCCGCCGGCAAATATCACGCCCTTGCAATAAGAAGCGACGGCTCGCTCGCGGCTTGGGGCTGGAACAGCTACGGCCAGTGCGATGTCCCACCCGGAAATGACTACGTTGCAATCGCGGGCGGCTCCCGCCACAGCATTGCGCTCAAATCCGACGGCTCGCTCATCGGCTGGGGAGATAACTCGAATGGCCAAATAGATGTTCCCGCGGGCAATAACTACGTCGCCGTCGCTTCGGGCGATTACCATAATCTAGCCATTACAACCGAAGGCCTGGTTGTCGGCTGGGGTGGATGGAATTATTACGGCGAGTGCGATGCACCCGACCCGAACACCGGAACTGTTTACGTAGCCGTCTCCGCCGGAAGGTATCACAGCTTGGCACTGCAGTCCGACGGCACTATCCGCGCCTGGGGCAGCAACGAAATGGGCCAGACCCGGATTTATATGTTCGCCGGCAACGACCACGAGGCCGTCGCTGCCGCTGACAATTACAATTTCCTGCTGCTGTCCGATGATATGCTCATCACCTGGGGCGGCGACGACTGGCTTGAGCCGGGCATCCCCGATTACCATTATCGCCAGCCCGATGAAAACGACTTTGTCGCCATTGCAGCCGGCACATTGCATATATTGGCTTTGACTGCCGACGGCCAAATACTGTCCTGGGGCTGGGACGATTACGACTCGCCGCCTTATCCCGTCCCGGAGGGAATAGTCTTCACTCAGGACATCGCCGCCGGCTACAAATTCAGCTTGGCCTTGAAAGCCCGTTGATGATTGAATTGCAATCGGACAGTTCGTTCGGAGAAAATCTTTGCGGGATACCCAACCTTCGTCGCTTTCGCCACGGCGCTATGGCGGCGACTTTCGATGTCTTCATCGCCCACCCGGACGCCAAATATGCCGAACAGGCCGCTTGGGCGGCTTTCGATGAGCTTGACCGCATCGAGGCCAACCTCAGTCGATTCATAGAAAATAGCGACGTTTCCCGTATCAACTCCCTCGAACCGGGTCGTCCCCTGCAGCTAAGCCCCGCGACCTTCGAATGCCTGCAAATTGCGATTGAGATGTATAAACAAACAAACGGTGCGTTCGATATAACTTTTGGCTCTCTGCATAAAAGCGGCGCCGGCTCGCCGGGGCTGGTGCTCAACGAAGCCGACAACACTGTCGAATTGCTGACTAACAGAATCAAAATTGACCTCGGCGCGATTGGCAAGGGCTACGGCGCTGACACAATGGGCCGGTTGCTTCGTGACTGGAGTATAGATGCCGCTCTTATCTCAGCAGGTCAAAGCACCATCTTACCGATTGGCACCCCCGCCGGTATGCCCGGCTGGCCCCTAACGTTGTCGGACCCGCTCGACCATCGCAAACTGCTGGCTAAAATTCATCTGGCTGGCTGCGCCTTAAGCGCATCGGGTCTGCGCAAAGGCCCGCACATAATCGACCCCCGCTCGGGCAAATCGGTTGAAGCAAAGCTCGTCGCCTGGGCGATCGCTCAGACCGCTGCCGTTGCAGATGCTTTATCGACCGCATTTATGGTGGCTTCTGTTGAAGAGGTTAATGCCTTTTGCAAGGCCCACATCGGGACCGCTGCGTTGCTGATTATGCCCGGAGAAGACAAAACTCACGCCCGGAGGATTTTGCGTTTCGGTAGCTGGGAAAAGGCCGTCTTTTATTACCAGTGATGTCTATTGCTCCCGGTCTTCAGCGGTTTTGGATTACGGGACGGCTCAGCTTGCCTGGAAGCGGACCTTGGCCTGGCCAATCAGATAGAAACTGCCCGTGATGCAGATAAGGTCTTCCCTGTCCACCGCGCTTTTTGCTAAGCGTATTGCTTCTGTTAAATCCATGGCGGTCTGGCACATCTTGCCCGATATCGCAACGTACATCTCCGCCAAATCCTCCGGCGACATTGCCTTGGTGGAATTGCTGCGCGTGAATATCACCTTATCTGCCCCGAACTGCAGCTCTTGCAGCATTCCTTTGACGTCCTTGTCCATGTTGCACCCGAAGATGACTATCATTGAGTCGTAAGGAATGTTTTGCCCGATAGCGTGCATAAGCGCCCTGATGCTTCCTGCGTTGTGGGCCGCATCTATAAGTATCCGCGGGTCCTCGCAAACCATCTCCATCCGCCCGGGCAGTTTGACACTCGACAGTCCGCGAACCGTTTTATCGCCGTCAATCTCGTAACCACAGACCTTGAGTTTGTCGAGCATCGCAAGTGCCAGACCGCAGTTTATCGCCTGGTGTATTCCGTGAAGTGGAACGCGCAGGTGCTCGAATTTACTTGTCGGCGTCGTCAGACAGACGCGGTTGTGCGGCCCGTGCTCTGGTGACGTCTCGAACCGATGAGAGAAATCGATATCTACACCGGTTATGCTCAGCGGCGCCTTGACTGCTGCCGCGTGTTCTTTCAGAACCTGCAGCGCCTTTGCATCCTGCTGAACCGTTACTATCGGAACGCCCGCCTTAAATATACCTGCCTTTTCCCTGGCTATTTCTTCGATAGTGCTTCCCAACTGGTGCTGATGGTCGATACTCAGGCTGGTGACACCGACCACCTTTGGTTTTATGACATTGGTGCTGTCCAGCCGGCCGCCCAAACCGGTCTCGACGACCGCAACGTCGGTTTCGACATCAGCGAAATGCAAAAAGGCAAGCGCAGTCATAATTTCAAAAAAAGTTGGACTGCTTGTTTTTGAAAGTTTCTCCACGGGTTTGTGGAGACGGTTGAGCAGCCCGAGCATTGCGGATTTGCTTATCATCTGAGAATTCACCGTAATCCGCTCATGCAGGTCAACTAAGTGCGGAGAGGTATACAGACCTACCTTGTAGTCGTTCGCTTCGAGCATCTTCGCCAGCATCGTTGCTGTACTGCCTTTGCCTTTTGTACCGGCTATATGGACTGTATCGATTTTCTTGTGTGGATTGCCTACTAATGTTAGCAATTGCCCCATTCGCTTCAGGTTGAACGTATCGACGTTGTATCTCAGGTGCCTTTCCTGTTCGTAGTCGGTTTTGCTGTAGAGATACTTAATCGCCTCGTCGTACGTCCTAAAGGGCTTTTTTGAGGCAACTGCCGCAAGCTTTGGCGCACGGCCTTTGGCCTGTTTCTTCCGAGTTTTTGTTGCACGCTTAGTCATAAACCAGCTATTTTAGCATAATATCTTGTGCAATTCAATTACCAGGTCCCACTAATCCCGTTAAAAGCGGCCTGTCTCGCCGCAGGTAAACATAACTTCTTATTTACAAAACCGTTACATCATAGCGACCACTGGCGTGCCTTTTGTCGGTGGACCGTTTTGGCATTAGAAGAAGTGGTTGTTTTATTATAAATGCTTATAAAAAGTAATTGCGCCGCCATAAAGTCTGCCAGGGATTCATACGATTCCAGTGAATGGTTGTTCAGTCCATACAATGCGGCTTTACGTTGAGCAAGGACGCTGAAATTGATTTTAGTTGACCAGTTTTGGCAGACACATATACTCTGCCTCAAGTCACGTTGAGTATTTTTAGTTATATGGATAAGGATGTCTAAAGCGCCCCCAAACTCACCGGGTATTGACAATTGGCTGAAGCTAATACGTTCAGATGGTGTTGGCCCTGTAACTTTCGGCCGGTTGCTTACTCATTTCGGCTCACCTGAACTGTCTCTGAGGGCGTCAGTCAGCGAATTAACGAAAGTTGACGGCATAAGCCCACGGACCGCGGAACAGATAGCCTCCAGCCGGGACAAGGTAAATGCCGAGGCCGAAATTGAGTTGGCTGCGAAGCTCGGCGTCTGGATTATACATTTACAGGACGACCGGTATCCTGCCCTGTTGAAGCAGATATATGACCCGCCTCCGGTCTTGTATGTCAAAGGTACTATTACCGAGGCGGATAATCTTTGCGTGGCAGTCGTCGGCGCGCGTCGCTGTAGTCTTTACGGCAGTGAGCAGGCGTCTCGCTTTGCTCATATATTATCGGCTGCGGGCTTCACAATCTGTTCGGGAATGGCACTGGGCATCGATACCGCCTCGCACCAGGGCGCTCTTGCTGCGGGAGGTCGTACAATCGCGGTTCAGGGCTGCGGCCTGGCTAATGTGTTTCCTCACGAAAACAAAAATCTCTTTAATAGGATTGCCGAGTCCGGCGCGTGCATCAGCGAGTTGCCCCTTCGCTACGAGCCATTGGCTGAAAATTTTCCACCGCGCAACAGAATAATCGCGGGACTTTCACTGGGGACTATTGTCATCGAAGCAGACAACCGGTCCGGCTCGCTTATTACCGCCAAAGCCGCTCTTGAAAGCAATCGCGAAGTTATGGCGGTGCCCGGCAAGATTGACTCCCCGCTTAGCCGGGGAACGAATCGGCTGATTAAGCAGGGTGCGACGCTTGTTGAGAGTGTTGAGGACGTTATGGAGGCGCTGGGTAGCGTCGGCCGTCGGCTCAACGGTCATGCCAGGTCGGTTGACGAGGCAGTTAAAGCAGAGATGGATACGCCGTTGTTTGATGCTGGCCAACTAAAGCTCAAACCGACCGAAAAGTCGGTCTATGACTGTTTGGATACTGACCCTGTCCATGTAGAACAGATTATTACGCAATCGGATTTACCGGCGGGCAGTGTAAATGCCTTGCTTGTCTCGCTTCGACTCAAGGGCCTGATAAAGCAGTTGCCGGGGAATCTGTTTGTCCGTAGCTAAAGTTGCCTTTAACTGAGCTGGATACAAAAAGGCCTTTTTATTCCTATAATAATTTGCCTCTCGACTCGCAGAATCCGCCAAAAGGTGATTTTGGGGTTTATTCCCGCCTTCCTGACACCGTAGCTTCGCTTGTGAAACATTGTTTATCTCGGACCGGTAAAAGTCCTCAACTCTCGATGCCGGATTTCCGTATAACATATAAGATAGTCTAAACGAGCAGGGTGGCTCTACAGAATTATGACCGTGAGGTATCTCAATGCCAAACAAGGTCGTGACAAATAGGGGATTGTGGGCCTTTATATCGGTCTGTTTTCTGACTGTTCTCGCTATGCCCCGGCTGGCCGCCTGCAGCGAGGAGCAGGATGAAGATTACCGGCGGGCATTGGTAGAGCATTACTACAACCAGCAGATAGTAGCTCTTCAATTGCGTGCCAATGTTCAGGTCGATGATGTCAACCAGGATGGGCTGGCTCAGCGACAAAGAGCTGAAGCTGTCCGCAGAAACAGATGCCTCGAGGAGCTTGGCTATGTCCCCTCTGAAAATCTGCTTTCGAAAACACAGCTTGCAGAATTAGAAGCTCAGCGTGCTCAAAGGGAAGCGGCCATTCGGACAAAAATTCAACTGGCGGTTGAATCGCTGCAGGCGCAAAAGGCCATTGCCCTCGAAACGCAACCTTACTACGCTACCCAAAGGCCGACGGTTTGGACGAGCAGGCGGCCTCTGGGACCGCCCAAGGGTAAAGTTACCGGCATTGTCTTTCAAGGTGGCACCGGCGCTGCACTGATTAGCGACGAAATCGTGCGCGAAAACGACACGCTTTTCGGCGTGAGAGTCCTCAAAATTAACGCCGACCACGTCGAGTTTGAGAAAAAAGGCCGCACCTGGACGCAGTATGTAGGCGAAGCCCCGCCTGCCTTCTGGGGAAAGTAACCTGCTGCCGGCGAACATTACCCGACCTTGGCCGAAGGGGCTGCCGACGAATAGTTAACACACTCAGTTTCAAAATCGCACTATTCAATCAATCCATGCTTCTTTCCCCTTCAATACTCCGGCCGCTTTGTTCTTGATATTTTACTTTGACGCCTCTTTAATGGTCGTATATCCTTTACTTTAATGTGAAATCATACTTGTGCTGTATGGTATTGTTGGCTTTTATGGATTAACCTCCAGTGGCTGAGTTTATTGACGATGATGAAATCCTCGAAATGGCTGCCGCCCGCGAGGCCGACGCCAATCAGTTTTACCTCGCCCTTGCAGCAAGGGTGCAAAGCCCACAGATGCGAAAAGTCTTCGTTGACCTTGCCGAGGAGGAGCTTGAGCACAAGGCCAAAATTGAATTGGAGATTATGAAAAGAGGCAAAGTTGTCCGCACGGATAAAGCCCCGCCCGAAAAACAGGATTTCGAAGCCGGCAATGAGTTGTCAAAAATAGACATCGATTACAAGACTATGCTGCTTATGGGGATGAAGAAAGAGGAGACCTCTTTTCGGCTGTACGTGGACCTGGTTGCAATGGTCACTGATAAAAATGCCAAGGAAACCCTGCTTGCTCTTGCCGAGGAAGAAGTCAAGCACAAGCTGCGCTTCCAGCAGGAGTTCAATCACGCCTTCAAAGATGGCTAAATGACGGGTTTGCTCGTGTAAGTGATGCCTGAGTGGGGGCAATGTCCTTCAGCTAAGATTCGGACGTGGTAACCATCACCCGATGAGCTTCATTGTCAACCGACAGATGAAATGGCAGTAGATTGATTGTTGCGGGAATACCCGGAGTTAGCGGGGAAATCGCGATTTTACGGGGTGTTAAGGGGCTTTTTACTGACAATTAACGGGCCAAAATCAGGCCATTTTAAGAGTTGCAGTAAACCCCTGTTTTTGGGCCAATAATAAGGAAGTGCGTTTTTAGGCCAAAATTAAAGGTTCTGCGTTTTTACGCCAAAAATGAGGGTGAGTGAAAAATCTTACTCAAAAAGTCAAAAAATCTTCACTTTTTTGAAGATTTTTTTATGGGACAGTCAATACTCAATACGGACCCCACCTAGTCGGTCAATAGCTCTTTGTAAGTGGTCTTTAATTTGATTGAGTTTACTCTGTTTTTCACGTATTGCTTCGTTCTTCAACTCTAAAGTGATGTGATTGATTGTTTCCCCCCTGCTTTCTTTTTCACGTAAGTCAAATATCTCTTTGTTTAGGTTGGCTATTTCACCCCTCAAACGGTCAATCCACCATCCGCCTTCAGAGCTATACATACGAAATAATTCAGCGTAGCTTTCACGCCAGGATTCACCATCGGGAGAGAGCTTGCCTATGATAAGCCAATGAAGATTAGCGTTCAGGCATTCGGCGATTCTTGATAAGGTTTTTGTGTCAGGTGAAGTTTTGTTTTTTTCGATGTTGGATATAGACCCACTTCGTTTATAGCCAATTAAAGCTGCCAGTTCAGATTGACTTAAACCCTTGGCTGTTCGTAATTTATGTAATCTCTCCCCGAAATTTTCATCTTTTGTTGAATTTTCCCGATTTATGTCTTGCATTTACTAATCTCAGTAGGTTATATATGCCGACATATCACTTATTGTGATAAATGAATATAGGGCCTTAATTTGAAAACCGAAATCAACGAGAAACCAATTCGCATCGTAAATCGCGAGGCCATTCGCCTTGCAAAGCAACGAGCTTTACGAGAAGGGCGTTCAGCAGCAAATGCGGTCTCTATAACAATCATCGAAGCGCTCGGCGGCAAACAACCAAAATCAAAACCTCGGTTCCCGGACAACATCGTTACAAAAGATACCGGCGGCGGGGCCGGCTAGTCAAATGAAATCTAAACAGGTATTGTGCTTATTGTTGCGGAGATAAAAAGAGGTCGCGAGTGGCGGGAGCCGATGAAAAATTATTCGCCAGAGCAACGCGCGGACAAGTTATCGAAAAAATACGGTGTTGACTTATTTAAAAGTGGGCGAGTTCGATGTCAGACTTGTGGACAAACTTGGACTCCAAAAAAAACACCGTGCAGTCGATTGCGGAAAGGGTCGCTATGCTGCCCAAAGGGTTGCGGGGAAAGGCGAGGTTTATCGGCCAGTGATAACAGCGGCGGCGAGAAATTTTAAGGTGCAGCGTGGACTTGGAAGATGAAAAAATGATTCAGGGCGAGGCCAAAGAAATCAGGCGGCAGCAGGAGAATGCCCTTACAAATTTGTGCGTAATGATTGCAACTCCTCACAGATTTAAGAATGGACTTGAGTGGAGCTTTCTGCTTGGCAAAATGTTTTCGCTCCAGCACGAGGTTGGAGGATTCGTGCACGACAAGTTCACTGACTTCAACGATGAGTTTATCGATAGCCGTTTGCAGGAGCTTTTGAGGGATTTATGTCCAGGCGAGCGGGCGCAACTGTGTGCTTTCCTATTAGGCGCCACACAGCCGGTGACGCTCAATAAAATTGAGCTGATAGCAGGCGCATAATGGAGATACCGAAAGTCGAAAATTATGTCGCGGAAATCGAATCACTGCTCGACGATTTTACCTTCGATTTTCAGGCCGACGTTTTGAACCTTGCCCTTGCGAGATTGCCTCTAAGAGAGGCCGACTACCAAGCTGAGATTTTACGAGACGAATGTTTAGGAGTTTTGTCCGAGGCCATTACTGATTCCGGGCTTTCGTTTCAGGAACAATCGCTGGCGTTGCAGGAAATGCGGGAGAGTTTTTTGAGGTCTAACGTCTGATGCAGCTGAGAGAGGCCAACCCGATACCGAAGACCATTGACGTCGAGAAACGCCAGATAACTTTTCTGGCGAGCAATGCAGACCTCGACCGGCAAGATGAAAAAATCCTACCGACCGCGTATGAAAAGTCGCTGCCGGGGTTTATGAAAAATCCAGTTATCCTGGCAGGCCATAAGAGCCGGTTGGATAACGGCGAACCCTCTGTCGTCGGTAAGGCCGTAAAAATTTGGACGACAAAAGACGGCCTTTTTGTCACTGTCCAGTTTGCCGAGACTGAGTTGGCTCAGGATTACTGGCAACTTTATCGCGACGGGTTTATGAAGGCCGTGAGCGTTGGATTCATCGGGAAAAAATCACATAGCCAGGTAGAAGACGGCGAGACAGTTTTGGTACACGACGAGGTAGAATTACTCGAAGTGAGCTTGGTTGCGATTCCCGCAAACCGAGCGGCCCTGGCAAAAAGCAAGGCCGCGAAGCTCGCTTTTGTCGAGGGGAAAAAGCAAGAGCGTTTTGAAGAACAATATCTGAACGAGGTGCGGGCGGAATACGCAGCCCAGGGCAGGGATTTCGATGTGGAATGTCTTGAATTCGCAGAATATCTACTGCGATGCGATTGGGAAAACGGCGACCCATTTTTACCGCCGGATGATAGTGAGTCGAAAAATGACAACGAGCCGGATTATGCGAATAGATTTAGAAAAGATTCAGCTTAGCCGCTTTTCAGGCAGCACAAATCAATTTCCGCTGGTAGGCCGGATACTGCGGAGTATTTTGGTGCTGTCTGCTTTCGGTATTGCGGGTCTCCTAGACGGGCCGGGGTTGTGTCAGAGGCCCCGGCTTTTTACTCTGACGAAACTACTTTATAAAGGATATTAAAATGGATTACGCAACGATAACAAAAGTCAAGGACGGCTTCGATGCCGTCGAAGAACGGATAAAGACAGTTGAAAAGGAAACAGACCAAGGTATGGTCGAAATGAAACAGGTTATTGACGACCTGCAAAAACAGCTCAAGGCGTACCGAGCGGCGATGGCGGGCCGTTCTGATGTTATTGCCGACCAGACCCGTTTCTGGCCTTCGGACGAGGAAGCAAAGAAGTTCGGCGAGCTGGTCCTGGCAGCGGCTTCCCAAAAAGCAATGGGCGAGGTCGCGGGCACTGGCGGTATGCTTGTGCCGACAGAATTGTCAAGCTGGATTATCCAGAAGTTAGGCATCTACGGCAAGTTTCGGCGGGATGCACTTGTCGTCAAAATGGGAAGCTCAACAATGCTTGTTCCAAAGGTTTCTTCCGACCTGACGATATTTTGTCCCGGTGAAGGCGGGGTAATAGACGAATCCGATATGGAGTTCGGACAAGTCAGCTTGACGGCTCGCCAGCTTTGCTGTCTCGCGAAAGTTTCGAGAGAGTTGGAGGAGGACAGCGTCGTTGCGATTGGTGAAATTATTGGTTTATCGATGGCCCGCTCTCTTGCCCGAAAAGAAGACTTGATTGGCTTCCTGGGAGACGGCACATCGACTTACTTCGGGATGACGGGAATCGTCGGTGCGCTGCGTGCGGTCGATGAAACAATCGGCAACATCAAGTCGCTTGTCGTTGGTTCAGGTAACACCTACGCCGAGCTGACGCTTGGTGACTTCCGCAAGGTCATAGGCATTTTGCCGACAGAAGCCGACGACGAAGCTAAGTGGTATATGTCGAAAAAGTTTTACTACAATGTCGTTTATCCACTTGCTGAAACTGCCGGCGTCGCCAACATCTTTGAAATCCTTTCCGACAAAAAAGGCCGGTATCTGCTCGGCTATCCGGTTGAGTTTGTTAGCGATATGCCAAGCGTTGAGGATGACAGCCAGATTTGCGCTCTGCTCGGCGATTTAAAACTCGGTGCCTTTTTAGGCGAGCGTCGCGAAATGCGAGTGGAGCGTTCGGACCACGTGCATTTTAGCACAAACCAGATTGGTTTCCGAGGGACCGAGCGAATAACGACGGGCATTTATGGTGTCGGCGATACGACGGAATCAGGGCCGATTTGCGGCTTGATTACCGCTGCCAGTTAAAAAAAGTCAATACGGGAAGTTTTTCTCCGCTAAGCCTGGGCGGGTAAGTACCCACAGCCCGCCCAGGTGAATTTTCGAGGGAAAAATGCCTAAAGATGTAAACATACATATCAAGACCCCGGGCGCTCACGATGCGAAGGCGAATTTAGATTCCGCTACTCGCAGCGTTCAGCGAGTCGGTGAAGAAACCGAAAAAACCGGAACTCGCTCCGAGAGGGCACTGAGCTGGATAAGTAAAGGGATAAAGAACCTCATCGGTCCGTTGGGCTTCGCGGCAATAATAACAACCGTTGCGGCAGTGGCGGGCAAGGTCGCCTCGTTTTTCGATGAGCTGAAATCCCGCTGTGATGAGGCGGTCAAAAACCTACAGGGCGTTAGAAAAGGTTTTGAAGGTCTTTTCGAGGCGAT
>Ga0315552_1000305_pt1 | contig 30694 bp, 29 predicted proteins | sample SalMarSW160170MG_2_FD_203102 | JGI IMG/M metagenome (GOLD analysis project Ga0315552, IMG submission 203102) | Salt marsh sediment microbial communities from the Plum Island Ecosystem LTER, Massachusetts, United States - Salt Marsh Sediment SW1601-70 ...
CCATAGCTACGCAGGTCAACGTCGTGAACCTCGCCGATGCTCAGATACTTACGATTCCCGGCGAAGCCCTGCCGAACATCGGCTATTACTTGAAGCGCAAGATGCACGGCAGGCATAACTTTCTCTTCGGTCTGACCAACGATGCTTTTGGCTATATTCTGACAAAGGTGGACTGGAACAGCTTTGACCGCTATGACTACATTAGCAGAACGTGTTTGGGAGAAATGACCGGTGAGATTTTAATCGAACAGGCGGTCAAGTTCGTGGATGCGTGTCCTCGTCCGGAGGATGCTGTCGATTATTAGTTCTGTGAGATATACGAAGCTGGAACCAAGGGCGGGAGACATCACTTTTATAGTATAAAATTCGCCGGCTCGCAGAACATAAAATTCTCCCGCAAGGGACACTGCGTGCTGACAAATGATTATGCCCTCTGCGATACAAGTAGCCGCACTGATATTACGCTTTCCAGGGACGTTGCCTGTTCACTTTGCCTGACAATATGTCTTTGGCAATGATTACATCTTCTCTTATCTGGAAGTCAAACATGCCCGCACAGACAAAATCGGCCCCATTTTCAAAAGCATACTTAAAACCTTCCCGCGGATGGATAGCACCCGCTGCCAAAACCTTGAATGATATCCAGGGCTTGTCCACACCCTTCATAAATTCGATAGTTCTTTCTGGGGTAATGGACCAAATGTTATCGTGGTCGTATGGACTACCGCTATCAACATTAAATTCTATCCTATCTTCTTTCGGTGTAGCGGACCAATAATTTCCGTGATGTAGAGTTTTCATGTAGAAATCAACGTCTATCTGCGCCTTTTCTACAGCAATAGGCACTTCCACTGAATGCCCGCCAATACCGGCGATTAATCCATTTTCTTTGATGAACTCGACGGCTTTACCGAGCAGGTCAGCACGACCATTTTTGACGAAACTGTCTCCGACACCGCCCTGCACATATGCCCCAACTGCCCCATTATCAATGGCCCTTTTGATATCGCTTGTCAGGTCATTTGATTTTGGGTGGACCTGTGCAATCCACTGGATTTGTCCGCCCCTTTCCTTCCAGTACTTATTAAGATACCCCGCCGATGCTGTTATGATTGTGTTTAGACCATTTTCCTCACATATCTCAAGGGTCTGCATGATTTTTTCGTCCGTGCTGTAGGCTATGAATAACTCACGGAGATACTTCAAATCTCTGCTATGAGACCAGCCGCTAAATTGATTACCCCCGATAATCAACCTGCTTATCTTAATGTTGCCAATCTTGCCCATCGGCAAACCTATAGTGGAATCCTTTAGGGCCGGTACAGCAGTACTGTTGAGTGGTGCTGCTAATAAAGCTTTCTCTTGGAAACCACAAGCCGATGTAAAAGCTACGGAGGTAATAAAAGATTTCTTGCAGAACTCTCGACGATTTAAGCTCTTTGACATCTTCAAGCCCCTTTGATTATAGTTGTATTCTCCTGCTTTCGTATATTTGAGAGGGCCCCCGCAAGGCGGGAACCCAAAGCTAATCTATTTTAGCAATTTCGTGCCTCAGGTTCTTCTAAAAAAGCTCAGAACGTCTAATAAAAGGTCTGGCCGGATTTTCGGTTAAGCTCTAAGTTCATTTGCAATCCGCCTACGGCGGACAAGATTGGGTTTGATTGGGTTTGTTTTTTTGGGCCGTAAGGCGGTTTCATTCTCATAATCCTCTATAATATATAAGTTTACGCTCATTTTTGAAATCCGCCTACGGCGGACAAGATTGGGTTTGTTTATTCGGACTAAGAAATCATCTTTTTTTCTGTAATCCTCTATAAAATATAAGTTTACGTCCATTTTGGCTTTTCGGAGATTGGGTTTGATTGGGTTTGAATTGGCCCATTCGACTTCGCTCAGGGCAAGGTTTGTTTTTTTATAATTCATTGTTATTAGTGAATTTACGTTCATTTGAGTTTTTCGAAGATTGGGTTTGTTTTGCATAAAAAGTAGCTGATTTGTAGAGGATTCTCTACAGATGTAGAGGGCAGACGACAGAGGACAGATGACAGATGACAGACTACAGAATACAGACGATTGATGATAAGATCTTGTTTCATAAGGAGTTATCTGTTAGCATGAAATCCTAAATCTTAAACAAATCCAAATTACACAAATGTAAATGTTCAAAACCTTGTCTGGCTTGACAGATAATGCTTTTTGGCGTGTATCTGCTGATACGAAAACGTGCGGTTCTCCGCTATATCAATCGCCTACTGGCGGTTTATGTTAGACCGCTGGTCCCTAAGGGACAAGCGAACATACGAATATTTTAACATATTTTCAAACAAAAGTCAATAAAAAATTGGTTTTATTAGGGAAAACACCTTTTTTGCGTACTGTCCCCAGACATTGATAGTTGGGTGTCCCTAGTGTTCCAAAGTATTAACTCTTTAGGGCTTTTTTCTTCGGCAAAGCTATCCCACTAAGCTTTTCTATTTGTTCGTCAATTTCGGACATGTATTCTCCCAAAATAATTAACACTTTCTGAAATAGATCCAGTTGTCCCTGCTTTTGGCTGTGATCTATACGTTGCCATACTTCAGTAATACGTTCGCTTACTTTTTTTGGCAGACGAATCCAGCATGCCGGCAGAAGTTCGGGAGCCCAGCTATCCCTCTCTAAACCTTCGCGAAAGTAATTTCGTATCTTATCACATTGCTTTTCGCGCCGTGTTCGTTCAGCTTGTAAGTATTGTATCTTGAATTCCTTCTTCCAGCGAAGATGTTCGACGATAAGGACGACCAAGGAGAAACCGCCCCCAAGTACGCCACCAATAATGACAGCCCATAATGTTTGAGACATAGCGCTCTCCTCTATTAGTTTTTAGCTTTTTAGGGAAAGTCAACCCATATTTGTTCACTGCCCACAGTGTCTTAATTCAACTTTCTCTTCCTGAAGCTTCGCGGAGGATCTTGAGAAATCCTGAAGGGACCTCGTAACCCAGACTTTGTGCCTTGTGTACATCCTGCCACGCCTTGTCATATTCGCCTTTTCGCTCGTATAAATCCGCTCGATTTTCGTACGCCGGAGGGTTCCATGGGTCTATCTCAATGACCTTGCTGTAATCTGAGATGGCCAGTTCATATTCGCCTTTCTTGCAGTATACAGCCGCCCGACGCTCGTAGTAGTCATCAGCCTGCGTGTAGTCATCAGCTTGAGTTACGTCTATTTCAATAGCCTTCGTGTAGTCCGCTATCGCCAAGTCATATTCGTCTTTTCGCTCATATGCATCCGCTCGCTCGCAGTAGGCATCAGCATCCCTTGGGTTTAACTCAATAACCTTGCTGTAATCTGCGATGGACAGGTCATATTCGCGCTTACAGTAATAGGCACTCCCCCGGTTGTCGTAGGCCAGAGCATCCATTGGGTCTATCTCAATAACCTTGCTGTAATCTGAGATGGCCTGGTTATATTCGTACTTACAGTAGTAGGCATACCCCCGATTGCAATAAGCGCTAGCATACCATGGATCTATCTCAATAACCTTGCTGTAATCTGAGATGGACTGGTCATATTCGCGCTTTCTGAAGTAGGCAATCCCACGATTATAGTACGCGCTAGCATGTCTTGCATTAAGCTCAATGGCCCTGCTGTAGTTTGAAATGGCGAGGTCATATTCGCCTTTATCCTGATAGCACCACCCGGCGTTAAAAAGCGAATCTTCGTGTTCTGGGTTAATCTCAAGGGCCTTCTCATAATATGAGATTGCCATATCCAACTCGGCGCGAATTCTGTGCTCTTCGCCTTTGAAGAAATAGAAGCTGGCGTCTCTGACTTCACTTAGGGCAAGAAGTCCTCTGACCACAAGCTCTTTTCGTGCCTTTGGGTCGAACCTCGCCAGAGCACGTGGACTTCTAACAAGAGATTTCTCGTATTCAGCCATGTCAGTGTGCAACATCTCCGATCAGGTCTTTGTACTCGGCAACAAGGTTGTCAAGTCTTACCTGGTTTACAGCTATCTCATCCTTTATACCGTCAGTGAGTTCCTGCAACAGGTTTCTGCCATCTTTCTTGGCTTGGTCAACTTTTTCCTTCAGCTTGTATGTCTCATCCGTTTTCAACTCTTCCAGTTCTGCTTGCAGTTTTGCGATAATACCAACGAGGTGTTCGTAGTCTTTTTTTAATCGAGCAAGCTTCTCTTTAGGTGTCTCCCTGGCTATCTTTTCTTCTCGCTCTGATTGCTTCATATATTTCTTGAGCGTTTCAAGGTCGCCTTTCTTGTATGCCTCGACTATGGCTGCGAAAATCTTTTGGAATTTTCTCGCTTGTTTTTCATCCTTGGCTTTGTCAGGGTGGAACTTCAGCGCGAGACGCCGATATATTCTTTTCAACTCCTGTTGAAATTCATCGTCAAGAGGATGTCGCTCTTCTTGTTCTAAATACTTGTCATATTCCCGCGCCGACTCTGAAGCTTCATTCTCCAAATCATCAACCTTGCGCCTCTCTTGTGAGAATGTCTCATCGACTTGCGTTTCAATGCTTTCCAAATCATCCGGAGTAAGATTTCTACCTTGGGCGACGTCAATTCTGTGCTGATATTCCTTTATCCTTAACTTAAGCTTGTCGAGCTTCACGTAGAATATGCCGACTCGTGAATAGTATTCGCCCAAAAACAAGTTCATGGCGATTTTGATGTCTTGGATTTGAATAGAAAGGTCAGAGGCGACATCTTCTTTCTCCAATAGACGCGCCTCCCATACTAAAATCTCGTGTTCAATTTCACTCGTGCTTAGGACGATCTCGGACTCTAGTGGTTTCCTCCTATGCTCCATAAGATTCCGACTCCGGAAGTATCTGTGGGCAGTTACTGTTACTAGTAAATCCTAATAAATCCTGTCCTTTTTAGGATGAAACCCAAAAGGCGGATCAGGTATCTCGACACTAAACGTCTCCCCCGGGACAATATCTATCTCATCGGGTGTACATGGGATCTTCGGATATTGATTATAAGTTATAGATGGAATTTCCACAAAACCACTCTTTTCTCTTATGGGAGGGAATCCTATCTTAGTTAAATAGTCTGCAACTATCCAGTGGACCAACTTGTCAAAGCCCTTGGGGCCATGTAGATTTTCCCAGCCTTTTTTGAGCATAACTTCAACTTCAATCTTCAGTCGGAAGTTGTCTGACTGTCCGTCATTATACATACGACACTCGCAAACCGTACTTAATAAATCTCGTCCTTGTTCATCAGGCCTCCAGTTAAAAGGAGAATCGACTTTGACCTTTAACTCGATTTTGCTCATGGCAGTTCCCTTTCTTGTTGCTTCTATGACCAACGGTTAGCTCACCGGCGCCGCACATTCGGTTTCCGAGTTCAACGGCTGCTTCGGCTCAATTTTCATATCTATTATTTCGCTACACTGTTCAAAATGCCCGCATTACGCCTTTAGGGACAGAAAATAACACAAAAGAATGAAAAAGGCAAAAGAAAAAAAGGAAAAAAAGAATATCCATTCCCTTCGATTACACTCAGGGTAAACTCCATGGCAAGCAATGGCGTGTTGCCAGAAAAATTAGCCACACCTTAACAAATTGGTTTTAATAACCGAAATATTTCATTAGCTGCTACCATTTATACCTGGAAGCTATATAATAGGGACCCCGCAAAGCGGGAACCCTACTTTGCAGATTTCTTGGGTGAGTAATGGACTCAACAAAGAGTACATCACGTTTGACACTAACAGGCGTTGTTTTGTGTGCGCTGGCGATGTCGGTGGGATGGGGCTTCCGGGGCGATTACGGGCATGAAGCCGGTGCCATGGTGCCGGGTGCGCTGCTGGGACTGTCAATTTGCCTGGTCTCAGGTCGGCCTGACTGGTGGCGGCGCTCGAGCATTATGGCAATGTGCGGGGCGATAGGCTGGGCATTCGGAGGGCAGATGAGTTACGGCCGGATTACCGGCTACACAGCAAGTTCCTCCCTGCCGGATGTTGTATATGGCTATGCTTGTCTGTTCGTGATTGGAGGACTCTGGGCCGGCATCGGCTCGGCCTTACTCGCGCTGAGCGTTACTAAACCGAGGTCGTATCTGGAACGGTTTGCAGGCCCCTTGGTAGTGCTGTGGGTAACCTGGCTGATAATGGACCTGAGCGGATTGACCGCGTGGATGGTTGATAATTGGTATCTGAATGATACTGACTGGGTCGCAGCTCTCTCAGCTTTGGTCGTGGCCTGTATATACGCACTTGCTGTTCCCCGCAGCCGGACGGCGTGTGGATTAATCATTGTGCTGGCCGTCGGTTGGTGGGTGGGCTATGCGCTTTTAACCGGGCTTCTTGGTCTGCATATGACCCCGCCGCGTAGTGACAACTGGTCGGGCTGCGTTGGGCTGTTCACTGCGTTGGTGATTTATCTGATGCGCCAAAATGATAGGGCCACCTTGAAGCTGGCCCTTTATGGTTTTTTAATTGGCGGCGTTGGCTTTGCCTTGGGTGATTTTGTCAACATGCTCGGAAGGGCACAGTGGGGACCAATCCGTCATTACCAGGCACTGCAGGGCCTGGACTACTGGAAATGGATGGAACAGCTATTTGGACTCATCATGGGGCTTGGCATAGGTTTGGCCTTTCTGCGATATGTAAGACCAAAGCTTGCCTCAGCAGAGGAAGATGAGGATGGCGGCAAGCCCCGCCCTTACGCAAAGGGCGAGGGCAGGCTGAATATCGTGGCATTATTATTTCTTCTCTTAGTTATGATGTGGAGCAACCTCTTCAAGAATGTTCGCAATTGGGCGAAGGGTGGCCACATCCCTGAACACTTTTTTGGCCTCCAGACGGAATGGTGGTTTCTTTTAGTTGGGCTTATGCTCTCGGCAATAGTATTGGTAGCAATCATTCGGTACCATCGTCAGGAATTGCCTTTGGCGCCGTCCAGTGCGTTCGGACGAGGTCAACTTTTGTTCCTCATTATTCTTTGGGTTGCTATTGCCGCTGCCTTCATGCAGGCGTTTCCCGGAATGAATAATAAAGGAGTATTTTTTGTGCATGTGACTTTCTGGCTCACTGGGGCGATTTGTTCACTGCTCGTATTGAGTTTGCCTTGCACACACAAACCGCAGACCGAACAACAATTCAACCCGTCCGATTCTTATTGGAGGCTCGGTAAGAAATATTGGCTGATTTGGTTGGTTATTCCTATCGTAATTTTTCTGATAGCGTATCTGACCGTTGCATCACATGACGAACCATTGCCCGGCAGCCATCTTCGTTTTGTGACTCCCGAAAAGACAATTCAAGAGCCGCTCAGATAATACATTTCTGCACAATCTTATTAAAAACACCTGTCAATGTAATAATCCAGAGATTCTCCTTGACGAAAAGATGACCAATTTGGTATAAAATAGTCTTGGGGCTCTGTGGATTTTGGCTTTCTCGTCCACAGAATCCTTGTTGTTATCTGATGAAGGAGTTACTACCGAAGGAAGGAGGTACTGCCAAGTGGTAAAACATTATCCTGAGTGAGCACTTTGTCTGTAAAAAGTGCAGGTTTTTATCGGTCGTTTTTATTTCAACTTTTTTTGAAGGAGGATTATTATGTCTAAAAAATTGATTTTTCTGATTTATTTTGTTTTGGTGTTGTGCTTAGTTGGAACAAGCACAGCCCAAAATATTGACCCAAGCCTTGTCGGCTGGTGGACGTTCGATGATGGTTCCGGCACAGTCGCCAAGGACCTCAGCGGCAACGGCGCGGACGCGACGTTTTTCGGCGAGCCGACGTGGGGCACGGAGGCCGGCCACGGAGGCATACTCTTGTTTGACGGGACTACGGCAACCCCCGAATATGTTTTGATGGACGGGTCCTATCAGGTACCGGTGTACACGATTACTCTGTGGTTTCGAGTCGAGGACGGCTCGGGCCAAAGAGACATCTTTTCTGCTTACGCACCCGGCGTACAGCACGGTATTCTGCTTGAGCTCGGCGGAGACGGCACCCTGCGCTATTTGCACCGGTATCCCCTGGGTACCGGCGGAGGCACCAATATCTACACTTCCACTACGTACGGCGATGGTGCGTGGTATCACGCGGCGATGGTCAAGTCGGTGAACACGATAGCGCTATACATCAATGGGGAGCTGGTGGATTCAGTAGCTGATACCAGTAAGTTCAATCCCGGTGACACATTTGGAGTGGTCTTGGGCATCCTTGACCATGAGAGAGCTCCTGATCGGCTCTTCCCAGGCGCAATGGACGACGTCCGTATCTACGACCGGCCGATGTCACAGGAAGAGATTCAGGCCATTATGGAAGCCGAGCCATGGCCCTATGCCTGGGGACCCATTCCGGCTGATGGTGGTCTCCATCCGGATACATGGGTGAATCTTGGCTGGTTGCCGGGACCTTTTGCCGTCTCGCATGATGTGTACTTCGGCGACAATTTCGACGATGTGAATGATGGCGCCGAAAGCGCATTTCAGGATAACCAGGACGTGACGTTTTTGGTTGCAGGCTTTCCCGGATTTGCTTATCCGGACGGTCTGGTTCCAGGCACAACATATTACTGGCGGATTGACGAAGTTAATGACACCAACCCGAATAGTCCTTGGAAGGGCGATGTCTGGAGCTTTTTGGTTCCTCCCAAAATAGCCTATGAGCCCGAGCCTGCTGATGGTGCTAAATTCATAGGCCCGGATGTACAGCTTAGCTGGACGGCGGGTTACGGTGCAAAATTGCACACCATATATTTCGGTGACAACTTTGACGATGTCAACAATGCCGCCGGGGGGCTTCCACAGGGAATCACAACCTATACTCCCGGTCCACTTGAATCGGGTAAGACTTACTATTGGCGGGTCGATGAGTTCGATGCCGTCACCACCTACAAAGGTGATGTATGGAGCTTTACGACGGCAGGCCCCGGTGGAGGTGTGCGGGCAGACTACTTCAAGAGCAGAAACTTATTGAATCTTGCGCTGACTCGTGTTGACCCTCAAATCAACTTTAACTGGGACGGCGCGCCGGATGAGGCTGTCGGTGAGGATAATTTCTCGGTCAGATGGACCGGCGAAGTGGAGGCGGCATTTACTGAGACCTACACCTTCTACACCAACAGCGATGACGGCGTGCGTTTGTGGGTGGACGGCCAGCAGTTTGTTGATAACTGGACTGTCCACACAAACACCGAAAACAGCGGTAATATTGACCTCGCTGCGGGGCAGACATACAGCGTTGTAATGGAGTATTATGATAACGAAGGTGTTGCCGTTGCTGAATTGCGCTGGTCGAGTCCCCGTACGCCGAAGGACTTTGTTCCACAGGGAGCACTATCGCTGCCTGTCAGGGCCAGCCGCTCGAAACCATCTAACGGCGCTGTGAATGTAAAGCAGATACAAATTCTTAGCTGGTCGCCGGGAGATTATACCGCTTCGCATGAAGTCTATTTCGGCACCGACCGGGAGGCCGTGCGCAATGCCGATACAGCTTCACCTGAATACAAAGGCAGCCGGAACCTTGGCTCCGAAAGCTATGACCCCGGAAAACTCGAGTGGGATACCACTTACTACTGGCGGATTGATGAGGTCAATAACGTCGATCCCGATAGTCCGTGGGCAGGCAACCTCTGGAGCTTTACGACCGCCGACTTCCTTATCGTGGATGATTTTGAGTCCTACAACGACATTGACCCCCCTGACCCGGGGAGCAACAGGATATTTGAAGCGTGGCTGGACGGTTACGACGACCCGACAAACGGAGCTCTCGTTGGTAATGACTTTCCTCCTTATGCCGAGCAAATTATTGTTCACAGCGGCATCCAGTCGATGCCGTATTTCTACGACAACAGTGTTGGGAACTCTGAGGCAACTCACACGCTGAGTTATCCGCGTGACTGGACGGAGAATGGTGTTAGCACATTAACGATTTGGTTCAGAGGCATTTCGGATAACGCTGCCGAGACGTTGTATGTTGCTCTCAATGGCAGCGCCGTAGTCACTCATGATAATCCTAATGCAGCCCAGATAGAAGAGTGGACCCAATGGAATATCGACCTGCAGGCATTTGCAGACCAGGGTGTGAACCTTACCAATGTCAATACGATTGCACTTGGTCTTGGTAACAGGAACAATCCCGTTGCCGGTGGTTCAGGTACGATGTACTTTGACGATATTCGTCTGTATCCTCCGCCGCCGGAGCCGGCACCGTAAGCTGGGATTTAGGTAGCAATTAAGATTGCGACGTTGATATAGTAGATTTGCATCAATTCGGGGCCTGTACCAAGTTGGTGTAGGCCCCTTTTAAGATGATAAATTAAAATTTATCATTTTAGAGATTGCGCTGCTTTGCGAAGGTACTTTGTGCTTATACTGTGTTGTAACGCTTGATGTTTGTTGAAGACAATGTGTGTTTTGGTGTGCAGCCAAGGCAGGTTTATGTTAACCTTTTTTAAAGGATATTATTATGTTTAGTATGTTTAGAAAAATGATCTGTTTGGTTTCTTTTGTTTTGGTGCTGGGGCTGATTCTGACAAGAGCAGCTGATGCTGCTGACCCGGGTCTTGTCGGCTGTTGGAAGTTCGATGAGGGCTCCGGGACCATCGCTTATGATTCAAGTGGCAACGGCAATGACGGCACCCTGGTTCTGGCTGGCAGTGCCATCTCCTCTGCCTGGGTCTCGGGCAAATACCGCTCCGCCTTGAGTTTTGATGGGGTGGATGATTATGTTAACCTCACAAACCAGCCTCCTATAACGAATGGATTTACGTTTAGTGCATGGGTGAAAAGGAATGGTGATAGTCCTTCTTGTCAAATTATATTTAACAACCATCAATTTTTCTTGAGAACAATGCCAGAAAATGAGAATTCAAATAATCCGTTTGAAGCATTTGTTAATTTGTCCGATGGTTCTGTGGAACCAAGAGCGCAGAGCAACGTGGCTTCTACCATAGGACAATGGTTTTTCGTTACTGTAACTTGGGATAAAACTACACTCAAAATATACGTGAACGGTGAACTAAACGGCAGTTCTACAAGGTCAGGAGAGTTAACCTCTACGACAGTAGAAGCTCGCATCGGAAGGGGTGAACAAACAAACGTGAATGCCAATCCTTTCAACGGTCTCATCGACGAGGTCGCCTTATTCGATGTAGTTTTGGAGGCTGAAGATATTGAAGCGATAATGAACAATGGTCTTGCGGGAATCGTCCCCGGCCAACCGTTCGCGATTCATCCCAGTCCGGGTAATGAGGCAACAGATGTGCCGCGGGATGTGGTCCTTAGCTGGGAGCCGGGAACTTTTGCAGCACAAACGAACGGGCACAAAGTCTATCTTGGTGAGAGCTTCGATGACGTCAATAATGCCACTGGCGGCATCGCTCAGGATGCCAACAGCTATGCTCCCCCGCAACGCCTTAATTTGAGCACGACTTACTACTGGCGGGTCGATGAAGTCAATGCTCCACCAACCAGCCATATAGAGTTTAAAGGCAGAGTTTGGAGTTTTACCGTTGAGCCGGTTGCCTATTCGCTTGCCGGTGAGTATATTACGGCCATTGCTTCCAGCTCGAACAGCGAAGATGAGGGGCCTGAAAATACCATCAACGGCTCCGGGCTGAATTCTGATGACCTGCACTCGACAGAAAATACAGATATGTGGCTCAGTAATGCCCTTAATCCTAACGCGGTCTGGATCGAATATGAGTTTGATGAGGTTTACAAACTGTACCAGATGCGGGTATGGAACCATAATACCGCCGTTGAGTCTCTTATCGGTTTCGGGCTCAAAGATGTTACGATTGAGTATTCGGTCAATAGCACTGACTATACGACATTGGGCAATACTCATGAGTTTGCCCGGGCGTCAGGTGCGGCCGACTACGCACACAATACCACTGTTTATTTTAGTGATGTCCCAGCAAAGTACGTCAGGATTACAGCTAACAGCAACTGGGGAGGCATCCTGGACCAATATGGTCTGAGCGAGGTTCGCTTCTTCTACATACCCGTCCGGGCAAGAGAGCCCAACCCTGATTCCGGGGCAACAGATGTGGAACTGGAACCTACGCTTGGCTTCAGAGCAGGAAGAGAGGTGGCTATGCACGATGTGTACTTCAGCACTGATGAGCAAGCAGTGATAGACGGTAATACGCCTGTTACTACTGTGACCGATACCAGCTATGGTCCTTTGTCCCTCGATTTAGGCAAGACTTACTACTGGCGGGTCGACGAGGTCAATGAAGCCGAGACCCCCACAACGTGGCAAGGCGATATCTGGGACTTTACGACACAGGAATATTTTGTCGTGGACGATTTTGAATCTTACAATGACCTTGACCCCGCCGACCCCGAGAGTAACAGGATATTTAATGTGTGGCTGGACGGATACGACGACCCGACAAACGGTTCTCTTGTTGGTTATGAGAATCCTCCATTTGCCGAGCAAACTATCGTTCACGGAGGCAGCCAGTCGATGCCTGTATTCTACGACAACAGCGTTGGGTACTCTGAGGCGACTTTGACGTTGACTTATCCGCGTGACTGGACCGAAAAAGGTGTTACCACATTAACGATTTGGTTCAGGGGCGATTCGGATAACGCTGCTGAGACGTTGTATGTTGCTCTCAATGGCAGCGCTGTGGTCAATCACGATAATCCTGATGCAGCACAGATAGACACCTGGACCGAATGGAATATCAACCTGCAGGCGTTTGCAGACCAGGGCGTGAACTTAGCCAATGTCAATACGATTGCTCTTGGTTTAGGCAATAAGAAAAACCCGCAGGCTGGTGGTTCAGGCACAATGTACTTCGATGATATTCGACTATATCCTCCGCCGCCGACGGAATAACAAGAACCTTAAGCTGTGTGAGTGGCAATTCTTATAGATGAGGTTTTTGATGCCTGTTGAAAACAATCCCGAGAGGTCGGGATTTTGGTGTGTGGTCAAAACATGGTAATTTTAATTTTATGAACCCCGCCCGTCGTCTGCAGGATGCCTTGCTGCAAAGACGGGGCGGGGTGAAGGAGGACTATTATGTGCAGGAAATTGATTTATCTAATTTCTTTTGCTTTGGTTCCGGGCTTGGCCGGTTACGTGCTCGCCGCTGAGGCCGATATCGAAATTCCGTCCGTGGGATATCCAAAGCCGATTCTCGATGGTGTTATGGATGATGTCTGGTTACTTTCGACAGAACATGTCATGACCTTATTCACTGGAGAAGAACCCACCTCGCCTGAAGATTGCTCTGCTAGCTGGTGGGCGCTTTGGGACGAGGAATACTTGTACGTACTGGTCAATGTCACTGATGAAGCTTTGGTGCAGGATTCAGACCCGTCCCAGGGATGGCTCGATGACCGTGTTGAGATTTTTATTGACGGGGACAACGCCAAAGGGGCTTCTACTGATGATAATGACTATCAGTACAATTTTCGGTGGAACTTCGGACAGGTAGAAACACCTGTCGAATGGTATAATTCGCCGCGAAGTCTTCAGGGCGTGGAATATGGAGTGGCCACAACCGATTCCGGGTATCTCGTTGAAGCCAGGATGCCGTGGTCGACTATGACAGGTGAAACGCCCTATGAAGACCAGCTAATCGGGATTAACGTAATGATTGACGACGATGACGACGGTGGGAATGAGGACACGCAGTTCCAATGGTTTACGGAGACTACTACCCCACACGTTCCCAGTTTGTGGGGTACGGCTGTGCTTGTACCGGGGGCGGGTGAGCCATGGCTATACGTCTCGATACCTAAACCGGCTGATGGTGACATGCTTGAGGACACTTGGGCGAACATTTCCTGGAAGCCGGGGGGGCGTGCGGTCTCGCATAATGTGTATATCGGCGATAACTTTGACGATGTAAATGACGGTGCCGAAAGCACGTTCCAGGGCAACCAGGTCGCGACGTTTCTTGTTGTCGGATTTCCTGGATTTCCTTTTCCGGAAGGCCTTGTTCCCGGAACAACTTACTATTGGCGAATCGACGAGGTCAATGACACAGAGCCGAACAGTCCCTGGAAGGGTCCTGTCTGGAGCTTTAGTATTCCTCCTAAGACTGCATATAATCCCGACCCGGCTGATGGTGCCGAGGTTGTAAGCCCGGCTGTAATGCTTAGCTGGACGCCAGGTTTTGGTGCAAAATTGCACACCGTGTACTTTGGCGACAATTTTGACGAGGTGGACAACGCTGCCGGCGGACTACCACAGGGAACTGCAAACCATACTCCCGGCACACTTAAAATGGCTGAGACTTACTATTGGCGGGTCGATGAGTTTGATGTCACCGACACCTATAAAGGCCATGTCTGGAGCTTTACTACTGAGGGTGCAGTCACAAACCCGGACCCGCCCAATGGTGCTGTGGATGTAAAGCATACACCGACTCTTACCTGGACACCGGGAGTCTATTCTGCTTCCCATCAGGTCTATTTTGGCGATGATAAAGATGCCGTGAAAAATGCCGATACCAGCTCGCCGGAGTATAAAGGCACCGGAGACCTTGGTGCTGAAAGCTATGAACCTGAAAAACTCCTGTGGGATACCACCTACTATTGGCGTATTGACGAGGCCAATAACGCCAATCCCGACAGTCCGTGGACAGGAAAAGTCTGGAGCTTTACAACCGCAAACTTCCTTGTCGTGGATGATTTTGAGTCCTACAACGATATTGACCCCCCTGACCCGGAGAGCAACAGGATATTTGAAGCGTGGCCGGACGGTTATGATATCCCGACAAACGGAGCTCTCGTTGGTAATGACCTTCCTCCATATGCCGAGCAAAGGATTGTTCACAGCGGCATCCAGTCGATGCCGTATATCTACGACAATAGTGTTGGGAACTCTGAGGCAACTCACACGTTGACTTATCCGCGTGACTGGACCGAGAATGGTGTTAGCACTTTATCTATTTGGTTCAGGGGCGATCCGGATAATGCTGCCGAGACGTTGTATGTTGCTCTCAATGGAAGCGCGATTGTCACTCATGATAATCCTAATGCCGCTCAGATAAATAAGTGGACCGAATGGACTATCGACCTGTCCGCCCCAGGCGGATTTGCAGACCAGGGTGTGAACCTGGCTAATGTCAATACTATTGCCCTTGGATTAGGCGATAAGAACAACCCACAGGCCGGTGGTTCAGGTAAGATGTACTTTGACGATATTCGTTTGTATCCAGCGGCACCGTAAGTCTGGATTTAGCTGGCCCAATTGCTTCTGACGTAAGGCATCCTGTGTACTTCGGATCGCGAAGTAAAGTGTTAGGGCTTGGTTGATACCAGGCTTGATAAATTTGAGATTGCGAGTCCGCTTAAGGCGGACTCGCAATTATGTTGAGGATGCGCTCCGTAGCCGAAGCTATGGAGCGGAGGAAGGATTATTATGTGCGGGAAATTGATTTTTCTTGTTTCTTTTATTTTGGCTTTGAGCCTGGTCGGTGACACCTTAGCGGAAGATTTTTCCTGGGACAACAGCGGCGGCGATTCTCTCTGGAGTAATCCGGAAAACTGGGACCTCAACAAACTTCCAGACGCCGGCGATGCAGTCTATATCAATTGGCTGCGTGACCCGACGGAGGTGATAATTGATGCGGATACTGAAGCACGGTTTGAGAGTGTTACCATCAGCAACGACGCTGTTGGGGGCCAGGATTATGTACACCTGCATATGACCGGCGGGACTTTATTGGTAGGAAATCTTATCAGAATAGGCAGGAATCAATTTGGGATGTTCACTCTCGATGACGGCACCGTGACGTGCAGCGCTTTTCAGCTCGGGCGAAAAGACCCGAGCAAAGGCGTGGTCTATATCAACGGCGGGGCGATAACCGTCTCAACGAATACGAGAATCCCACGCGGGGGCTCACAGGGCAGTGAATTGCACCTTAACGGCGGATTTCTTTACACCGGAGGCCTCGTGATGAATGACCCGGATGACCCGTTGTCCGGGACGAATGGAAGTATGGATATTGCCGGAGGTGTGATGGTATTAACAAACGAAGAGGATAAGACAGAGCAAATAAAAGAGTATGTACAGAACGGCTGGATTACCGCCTATGGCCTAAAGAGTGGAGAGCTTCTCGAAGACGGCCGAATGGCATTAGTGCAGATGGATTATAATGTCACTAATCCCGGTATGACCACAGTCTGGGCAATTGCAGTCAATCCCGTACAGGCTCGGGCACCTATACCGAAGGATGGGGAAATAGTGGGCATAGCGGAAGCGACCTCGCTGAGATGGACGGCGGGACAAACAGCAGCCCGCCACGATGTGTACTTTGGGGACAATTTCGAGGATGTAAACCCTGCTGATATTTCCGACGAGACAGGCATATATCGTGGCCGTCAGGATGTTAGCGGCTATATTTTCCCCCAGGCTCTCGAATGGGGAGCCACTTACTACTGGCGGATTGACGAGATTGAGGCCGACAATACTATGCACATAGGCCCGGTCTGGAGCTTTACGGTAGCGGATTATCTTCTTATAGATGATTTTGAAGACTACGATGCCGGCAAGGACCAGATATGGTACGCATGGAAAGACGGATTTGGCTATGGTACGCCGGAGACTCCGCCCTTCTATGCAGGTAATGGTACCGGCTCGGCGGTAGGCGACGAAACAACTGATTCTTATACCGAGGAAACTATCGTTCACGAAGGCGGGCAGGCGATGCCATATTTTTACAACAACAGCAAGCAGGGCTTCTTAAACTACTCGGAAGTCCGGATGACATTGAGCTACCCGCGTGATTGGACTCAGCAAGGTGTGGAAGTATTGTCACTATGGTTCAGAGGCTATCCGCTGTATGTCGGCGGCTTCATAGAGGCGCCGGCCGGAACCTACACTATGACGGCCTCAGGCGTAGATATCTGGGACCCGTCCGACCAGTTCCACTTCGCCTACAAGGAGCTATCCGGTGCCGGTGCGATTATAGCTAAAATCGAGAGCGTATCGAACACGGATGACTGGGCCAAGGCGGGCGTGATGATTCGTGATACGCTTAAGGCGGACTCAAGCCATGCGATGGTAGCCATCACCCCCGGTAACGGAGTTTGGTTCGGACGTCGTGAAACAGCAGGTGACATCAGCGTCAGTACAAAAGAGATCGGAATTACCGCACCTCAGTGGGTGAAATTAGAGCGTACTATAGGCGGACTTGTCAGGGCCTATTATTCGGCGGACGGCAGCACGTGGACACAATTGGATATAGCTTCGGTTATGATGGATATGCCTGCGTACATAGGCTTGGCGCTGACCAGCCATAATGCTGATGCAACGTGCGAGGCTGTGTTTTCAAATGTCAGCTTTCCTGACACTGATATTGAGCCGCAATGGATAGACCAGGATGTCGGCATAATCGGGAACGAGCCTGAACCTATGTATGTCACTGTGGCCAATAGTGACGGCACAAGTGCGACTGTAGTACACCCCGACCTTAATGCGGCACTCATAGAAGACTGGACCCAATGGAATATAGACCTGAAGAGCTTCAGTGACCCCGGCGTGGACCTGACAGACGTTAATAATATCTCTATCGGTTTCGGCGACAAAAGTGACCCGCAGCCCGGCGGCTCAGGTAAGATGTACTTTGATGATATCCGGCTGTATCGGCCGACTCCGGAACCGGAAGCACCCTGAGAGTTATACGTGGCAATTCATTGCCCGCAGTGACAGACTTCGAGCTCTTCATAGGTGACTGGACAACTCGGCTTGGCGACTCGTCTCTGCGAAGTGCTTCGCCGAAGCAGGAAGCTGCGCCGGAGCAGGCTGGTTGATTCATATCGGGGTGCCGGAGAAAAAGAAGCAGCCTCGTTTATAAATCCCTTTTAAAAAAGCACTTTCCAATCTTCTCACAACTGGGCGGTACTGGACTTGAACAAAAACTCACAAGTCAAGTCTGGTACAGCACTTAGCAAAAGTGCCATTTCCGAGAGGGTGCAGAATACGGTGCATGATAGCACAGTTTGCGCCGACTTACAACAAATAATTGATGCCTGGCCGAGCTTGACAGAGGACAAAAAGCTGGCTATAATGGGGATGATAAAAAGTGAATAACAATCGGGACAGTGCAGGCGGTTTTGGCGCTAACCTTTTCCGCTTGCCTGTCCCATAAAAAAAGGTTAGCAAAATGAACAAATCAAAAAGCAAACCGAAAACAAAGCCATGCCGGGCAGTTGAACTTTTGGAGCAAGGCTTAAAAAAAGAATTGTTTGAAATATGGCCGATGTATCCTTTTCGCGAAGGTAAAATCAAAGCATATTATTCGCCCGGCGAAGGGCCGAGATACGGCGCAACGTCACCACTTACAGACAAGCAAATAGCCGACATTGAAAATGTCATAAGATGTCCGCTTGAGCTTTCCGCTTTGAGAGCTTTTCTTGAGCAAAACTGCAACGTTACACAGTTGGAAAGTTTAACATGGCGGGACATTCTAAGGCACTTCCAAAGATATTATGCTGATAATCATAAACCGGGCGAAAATCCCAAAGTGAGTTTGCGAGAATATATAACGAAATATACTGATGTTACTGATAATTTTGGCGCTGATGATGATGATAATTTTGGAATAGTCACCAGCAAAATTACGCGGATTAAAAAAGTTGATGAGGCAGAAAAAATATTACCAATTTTAGCAAACAAACCAGAGAAAAATCAAACACGTCTTTATTATAAAAAAGACTTAGACTCCGTTTGGCTAAAATTGAAAGACAAAATTCCTACATTACCAAACCTAAAAAATATATGCTAAGCTACAATTAGCTATGACATAGCTACAATTAGCTACAATCACACAAATTCTTTTTTGACGCATTTCTAAAAACGGTTTTACAATGGTTTTCGTTATGAAAAGAAGAACTATTTATAAACCGTTAAACACGACAGCCAGAATCTTGGGACTGCCTATGCCATATCTAAGAGAACTGGCCGAGAAAAGAACAATACCTGTATTAGATGTCAATGGCAGATTACGTTTCAATCTGGAAGCTGTCCAAAATGCACTTGATGAAATCGCAGCACAAGAGGGAGGCAAAGATGCCGGATAATTCCCAAATAACTCGTCTGGTAAAATCGAAAGCTGCCGCGTCTTACCTGGCAATAAGCGAACGAAAACTTTTTGACTTGAGCAAACAAAATATTGTCCCGGCGGTGCGGATGGGCCGGGCGGTGCGTTATGACATGCTTGACCTTGATGATTTTATTATGAGGGCCAAGGGGGGGGAAGCATGACGCCAGTTGATTATATCCGAATTGACTCCGAAGTGCTCAAGCTGGAAATCAGCGACAAAGGCAAGATGCTGCTGGGGCTTATCAAGAGATATAGTAATAACGGTGACTGCCTAAAGATGTCGAATCCAGAACTTGCGAAAGTGCTCTGCTGCTCTGAAAATCATATCGTAAAATTGCTTCGTGAAATAAGCAAATTTATCATAATCGAAAACCAACAAAGTCGGTATCGTAGAATATTCTACTCAATCCAAAATGACGGAGTAGATTCAAGGCTACTCAATCCAGAAGGATTAAGTAAAAATGATTCTACTCAATCCAAACGGACGCCTACTCAATCCAAACGGACGCCTACTCAATCCAAAACGATTGACATAACTAAAATAACTAAATTAACTAAATATATATTACTTTTTGACGAAGCACGAAAAATCTATCCGGGGACAAAGCGGGGATTGAATACAGAGTGGGAGAATTTCAAAAAGAAGAATCGAGACTGGAAGGAAGTATTGCCATTATTAAAACCAGCAATCGAGCGGCAGATTGAATGGCGGGAAAATGGGAACGGGGAATTTAGGCCAGCTTGGAAGTATTTTCAAACGTGGGTAAACAAACGGAGCTGGGAAGATGATTGTATAATCGGGAAAACAGCTATTCCGTTTGACGCAGAATCCGCGAAGCAGCGAGAAAAAATGTTGGCAGGGGCGAATTGACATGGAGATACAAGGCGACAAGTTATGGAGCTTGGAGGCCGAAGCTGGAGTTTTGGGCAGCATGATTGTAGGCCCGGAATATATCGGGGACATTCTGCCTATACTCGATGAGAAATCTTTCTTTAAGCCGGAAAACCAAGTGATATACAACTGCTTAGTGAGCTTATATATCGTCGATGTCCCGGTAGACGCCGTAACGCTAAGAACGGAATTAAAGAGCTTAAATCAGTTGGAGCGGATAGGTGGTGTTGACTATATACGTAAACTTATGGAGACTGTCCCACACGCTGTGAACGCCCTGTATTATGCCAAGATAGTTAAAGACCGGCAGCGATACCGGGAATTGATAACTACGATTCAGAAAATACAAAATGTCCCGAACGAGCCGCTAAAAGTCGATGAGCAAATTCAGCGGATTCAGGAATTATCTTTGAGCTTAAAACAAGCTAAGCCAACAAAAGATTATTTCACGTTTACCAGGGATGCTGAGCGAATTGCAAACGACGAACAAGAGCAAGAATCGTATATCTCGACAGGACTAAGGAACATAGACGGTATAATTAGAGGCATTGCGCCCGGGGAGCTTATCGTTATCGCTGGCAGGCCGTCTATGGGCAAGAGCGCTCTGGCTTTGCAATTTGCTTTGAACATGGCAAAGGCCGGATTGTCGATTGTGTTCTTTACTCTTGAAATGACGCACCGGGCATTGATTCAGAGGGCGTTAAAGCAGGAACAGTTGGATTCGATAACAAAGCTGGACGTTGTATTGAATGAATCCGCAAACACGCCGGAAAAACAAATTGCTTTCATAAAAACGAGAAAGCAGGGGCACAAGATCGATATTGTTGTTGTCGATTATCTTCAGCTTATGAGCAGCGGTGGCAAGAGCGAAAATCGGGTTCAGGAAATCACTAATATATCCCGCAAGTTAAAGCTGGCTACAATTTCCGAGAACTTGCCGATTGTCGCGCTTAGTCAACTGAACCGCGAAGTTGAGAGCCGGGATAAGCACCGGCCGCGCTTGAGCGACTTACGGGACAGCGGCAGTATCGAGCAGGACGCCGATGTTGTTTTTTTGATTAACCGTGAAGATTATTACAGACGCAACGAAGACCCGGAAGCGCCCCAGGACGGCAATGCTGAGATAATCATTGCAAAGAATCGCCGAGGCCCGACTGGGATAGCAGGGCTTGTATTTCTCGATGAGCACGTAAAATTTGGAGACAAAGTCTATGGCTGAACCGATGCACATAAAGGAAATCCTGCCGAAAGTTATGAAAAACATCCGGGAACGTTGTGAGAAAAATCGTAATAAAAACAACAATAGAGGATTCAGTAGGACATGGGAACGAAGATGTGATAAGAATAATGCTCAAAGACCCCATAAAGGGGTCAAAAAAGCTGATTCTATAGCGCTTCGCAATCGAAATCGCAACGCTGTGTTTTTTTTCACGGACCCGAATCAAAAAGAGTTAAAAAATGAAACAAGCGCCACAAAATTTGACTAAGAAAACGCGCCATTGGTGGCGTCAAGTCATGGCCGATTACGAGCTTGAGCCTCATCACGTCCGTTTGCTAACTCTTGCGGCTCAGGCATTCGATAGAGCTGAACAGGCGCGCAAGATTTTGGATGCTGAGGGCCTAACGTTTTTTGATAGATATGATAATCCGCGTGCAAGGCCAGAAATTGCAGTCGAGCGGGATAGCCGGCTTGCGTATGCACGATTGCTGCGCGAGCTTTCACTTGATGTCCAGCCGCCAGGCGAATCGAGGCCGCCGGGACTAATTGGCAGATCACATTTAAGGAGATAATTTATGACACGGAAAAACAGAAAATCAAAACAGATATTTGATGTAGTGACATCCGGCGCAGAACAATTCCTAAGTTGGGGCCGATACTACTGTGGTTTCATTAACGGTTGTGATTATGGTGTCATCGGCATAAAAGATTTGAGCATATCGGAATTAGGCGTGCTTACTAAAATATGGGTTGACAACAAGGATTTTCTCATTGCGAGTTACGCGGAAAAGTGGGGCAAAGGACAAAAACCTTTCGGTTATTTTCTCGAAAGATTTTCTACTGTAAGTGAAGCTATTGTGAAATATGAGCGACAAGAGGAGCTCCGAGAGCAAAAACGGCTTGATGCGGAGCAGGCTGCTTTCGATGCCGAAATGGCGAAGGTCGAAGCCGAGATGGCCGAGGAAAAAGTTTCTGGAATTTCAAACATAGATTATGTCGAGGACGATGAGGACGATGATGGATAAAGTGACATTCAGGCCGATCGTTATCGCGGCATTACAGGATTTTCATAAGCGAAAGAAAAAATTGTCCGGCAATAGCCTGTTAAAATCAAAAAAAATTTTAATTGAAAGGAAAAAAAATGTTGTCAAGGAAATCAGAAATCAAGAAATTCAAGGAGCTGAATCCGGAAATTGTCAAACAGATACCAAACGTGAATGACGATCTGGAATTGCGAGCTGCCGGGGAAAAGTTAATCAGTTTGAAGGAACAGTTGGCCGATATCGAAAATAAACTTAACGTTCATTATGAGCCGTATTATGAAGGTGGGTCTTCATTGCCTTCGCCCGAACAGGATGCACTGGACATATTGAACGGTACGCCATTTGTGGTCGAGAGTACCGATACGCAGAAACAGGATTTATCCCGCCGCAGAACAGCTCTTGCAAAGGCGATCGAGATTCAGCAGGGCTTGATTGCGGAACTTGAATCTAAAATAATTCTACGGAACTGCAAGGCATTTGAGGAACTAGGAAACGGATATGTCAAGAAAACTATTAAGGCATTTGAACAAGTTGAACTTGCGCTCAAAGATCAAGAAAAATTTTTCTTACTTCTTAGTACGCTGGGCTATCGACAGGACCGGCGGCCAGCTCGCTGGACTACATGGCCATACGAGCTGCAAACTTTATACGGCGGCATTAGTAGCCTGACTTGGTACTTAGACAGCCGCCGGGCCAGTGTCGGTCTGGCAACAAAAGGCAAAAGCCATAAAAAACTTTAGGAGGGACATATAATGCAAAAACAAAAATATTATTCAAAGGAAAATAAAAATGAAAAAATCTAAAATTGAAAGAGCTGTTATTACGGAAAGTCATTTAGTCATTGCGGCAAAAAGTTTGACTCGCTACCATGATTTTGAGAGAGACCGGATAAATGCTTTTAGCAGGTTAGCGCGAGAAGAACTTGCAAAGACAGAAAATTCCAAAAAACGGAATGAGCTGTTGCAAGCACTTCGCGAAAATGAGACTGAGCAAATTACGCTGGAGCGTGGCTGGGAAAATTCTAGTCTGCGTCGGCGGCTAACAAAAATTGAACAAGCCGAGGCGCCCATATCGGCAATCGAACATCGTCTATTCGCGCCGGGCCGGGAAAGTCTATTAGCCGAACCGACAGAATATCGGGCCAGAGGCGACAAAGTGACATTGTTTGGCTATGCCGCTATATTCGATAAGTTGTCTGTGAACTTCGGCGGATGGAAGGAAAAAATTCAGCCGGGAGCTTTCGATGAAGTTCTGAAATCAAAGCCTGATGTAAGAGCACTAATGAATCATAATTCAGACCTGCTGTTGGCGCGCACAAGAAATAAAACGCTTCGGCTTTATAGTGATGCAATGGGCTTGTTATATTATGCCGACCTAATCGGTGGCGATGCGTTGGGCGAAGCCGTCGCGCGCCGCGTAGAAAGGCAGGATTTATCGGGAAATTCATTTAGTTTTATTCCCAAAAAAGACAAGTGGATTTTAGCTGAACCCGGCGGAATAGATACCAGAATTTTGTTAGAGGTTGCCGAGTTATTTGATGTCGGGCCTGTGACTTTTCCGGCCTTTCCAGATACCACAGTAGCTGTCGAAATCAAGTCGGTTGCTCAACATACTTACACACGCGAAGATTTTTTGCGCGACCAGGACGAAGTGGACGAAATTTTGATGCAGGAAATTGAAAAGAAGCAACAGCAAAATAGACGAGAGCATGAGCGAAAGTATCGATTAGCCGGGCGCATAATAAATCGCAATGGAGGTCGCGCAAAATATAAGCCACCGTTAAGATGAATGATTCTCAATTACTTCCAAGTGGATTTTTCTCTCCTTTTCATTCGCGTAGGGCCGGGAACCGTCAAAAGGCAGCGGGGACGTTTACTCCAGCGTCCGTCCCGGCCTGATTTTTCAAGGACAAAAAATGTTTGCAGAAGTATTAGGAATAATTTCAACGTCACTGGCTATTTTAGGTGTAGTTTTTAACAACCGCAAACTAATCGTCTGCTTTTATCTCTGGCTTGTGAGCAATGCGATAACTGCGGTGATTCATTTTGACGCAGGAATATATAGTCTGCTCATAAGAGATTTGATATTTTTTTTTCTGGCTATCGAGGGACTTTGGAAATGGCGGCAAAAGGTAGTCTCATAGGACTAATCGACTTGAGTTTGGCCATTGTAGGGCAAACTATTGGCGCTCTTTGAAAAATAAATAGCGACTAAGACTCTATTGTTTGCGGTGGAGCTTTGGGTGGCGAGAAAGATATTATCATTAAAACCCGATTCACAACCGAGAAATGCCGTCGGGACAAATGTCCCAACGGTGCACGCGACCCCCGTTTGTGACTCGGCATGTGGGAAAAGGGAACGGCTGTACATTGCGAAAGGGGGAGGGGGGTTTCGCAACAAAATATTTTTATTTTTCTCTTTACTTTTGATTAGAGCCGGGGTACTTTGTGATTGTTAAAACAGAAAGGCATGAAATGTACCCCAGCACGCAAATATTGAAGCGTAGAAACGCCCGAAGGACCAGTCTTTGTGCTGGGGTACAGCCGGAGGGCGTTTCTCATGCGCGGGGTTGCCTATGGGAAAATTACTGGAAAAAAGGATTCTTGGTTAGAATTGTGCTTTTGGCGCATGGCTGGCACTTCAAATCTTTCTGTTTTTTTCGGTCATGCGCCATTTTTTTGCTCACCCCACGGGCGGTCGGCTCACTTTTTTACGGATGCGAAATTACCGACCGCCCATATTTTAAGGGAGATAAAATGTACCCCAGCATATATGTAAAAAAACGCAGGGACAGCCGTCACTGGTGGCGCAGGATGTTGTCGAGAAAATATCGAAAGCCGATTATCAAGAAAATTATTTACATTTGGTTTTTAAGCATTGCGACTTATCTTTTTACGACTTTGCACTTAATACCCAACGACCTATTGTCGGTAGTTTGGGCGATTCTGGTTGTGGCGATAGTCATTCCGGGCAAGTCAGCCGAGCATATCGACAAATCGGCTATTGACATCGAAGAAAAACACTGGATGATCGGAGCAGATAAAAAGCCGGAATCTGATAAGTGGGAAAAACAGGCAATCAAGGCCATAAAAGAGAATTTGAAGGCACAACGGAAAACAGAGAAAGTGAGGTGACTAATGGCAAGCATTATAAAACAAAAAATAGCTAAGGGAATTCGATATGCGGTCCAGCTTAGTCCCGGCGAAAACGAATCAAGGCCGAAAATCAGCTTAGGCAAAGTTAACAAAAGACAAATCGAAACCGCTAAGGTGAATATCGAGAATCTTATCAAGTGCAGGAATACAGGCGATGTAATGCCGCAGGCGGTGCAGGACTGGCTTAATGGTATATCCGATGGACTTAGAAAACGTCTGAAAACTCTGGGGCTTACTGAGCCGAGCCGGGATAAGGGTGTAACGGTTGCCAGATGGGTAAGGCGCTATATCGAAGGCAGGCCGGATGCTAAACTAAGCACAAAACGAAAATGGCAGGATGCCGAGAGAAAGTTAAAAGCATTTTTCAGAGGCCAGCTTGTCGGTGAAATTACTGTCCGGCAGGCAAAGAATTATCGGGTATATCTTCAAAGCGTTTCGGGGCTTGCCGAAAACTCTATAAGGCGTCATGTGGGAATCGCCCGGCAGTTTTTCAATTCTGCGATTGATGCCGAGCTTATTGAAAAAAATCCGTTTCGGGGCCAGCCTGTATCTATCAGAGCGAATCCGGCAAAGTTTTATTACGTGACGCAGGAGATAGCCTTGAAAGTGCTGGACGCCTGTCCAGACGTACAATGGCGGCTTATTTTTGGCCTGGCACGCTGTGGGGGGCTTGCGGTGTCCCAGCGAGGTCCTACGGCTGAGATGGCAGGACGTGGACTTCGACCACGACCGCTTTATCGTCCACGCCAGCAAGACAGAGCACCACGCCGACAGTGGTATCAGAACCGTCCCGATGTTTCCTGAGCTTAAACCGTTATTTCAGGATGCTTTCGATAACGCGCGAGAGGGTGACATTTTCTGCATTACGCGGTATCGCCCGGGCGCTAATGTTAGTGTCCACATGCGGCGCATTGTAAGGCAGGCGGGGCTTGATGTCTGGCCGAAGATATTCCAGAACCTGCGCAGCACACGCGAGACTGAACTGTTCAAAATTACGGGTGGAAACGTCAAGGCAGTTTGTAGCTGGATAGGAAATTCACCGGCGGTTGCGATGCAGCATTACGCACAAATTACAGAGGCCGATATGCGGGATGCGGCCAAGATGTCGCTGCTAAGAAATGCCGAAATTTCTTGTCAAGGAAAAAGGGTGCATAATACGGTGCAGACTACAGCCGCACCGAGCAGCACCGAGCCGCACGAACACAGTGAGGAAAGCGACTTAACCCCTTGTGGTTGCGAGACTAAGCGGGAATATGCTGCTCAGTGCGAAAAGGTGCGAAAACCCCACAACTGGGCGGTACTGGACTTGAACCAGTGACCTCCTGCGTGTCGAGCAGGCGCTCTATCCAGCTGAGCTAACCGCCCCTTGCACAATGCCCCACTGTCTTGCTTTACGAAGTTAAGCAGTAAGGGATATTCGCTTATAGTATGATTAAGAAAAATTAAAAAATCAAGGATTTTTGTGCAAAACAACTGTGTAAATGAGAGATGATAATCTGTACGTCAATGTAAAGATAGATATTAAAACAAGTTATGACAAATTATATCGGTACAACATTGTTTCTGTAAATTTGGTTTGTGGCAGTCAATTGTGGATGCTTTGATATAAACTATTGGTTCTAAAACAACGATTACCAGCTCAAATTTCTTCTGATAACCGCCGCAGCCGAAATCTTTCGTTGAATATTGCCACGCGTAACCGTTATAGAAATCTGAACACTTCTAACCTTTTCTATACTTTCAATAAACACCGTATCCTTTGTAAAAGTCATAGCAGTAACATTGTCGCAAAGTACATAAGGACTACCAGGCGAACCGTCGATTAGATAGAGTTTATTGTCTACGTTGTTATATTGATAGGTTACAAAGTCGCCGTCGGCGGTTTCCAGTGCACATTCATTGTCTGGCGAGTCTGGATTAACCGAATTTGCGTCACGGAGTTGACTTGTTATCCGAAACAGGGCTCCTCTGGCGCTGTTGATTGCCTTAAAGATGTCCTCATTTTCGCGGTAATTTATAATCGAGGCGTTAAAGGCAGTAGCTACCGCAGCGAGCAGTATGCTGGCTATTGCCAGGGCAAGCAGTAGTTCCACAATCGTAAAACCAGTTTCGTATTTCCACCGTAAAGTGTCCTGTGGAGTATCTCGTTTTTTGTATCTTGTATTTTGCATTTCGTATCTCATTATCTGTATCTGTGTTAATCTGTGTAATCTGTGTTTTAGTATAGGGCTCTGAGCCATCTAAATGAGCTGATTTCTCTTGAGTTCAAAAAAACCTTTACAGTTATTCGAACAAAGTGGCTGTTAGGGTCATAATCAGGAACAACCTGTTCAAAATCTGAATCACTGACATTTTCAACTGTAATCTGCTGGCTAAACGCAGCAAGGTCATTAAGAACATCTCCATTAGCGTTTTGTGGCGGGGAAAAGCTCTTGTCGTCAAAAGCATACAAATCAGCATAGCCAACCAAGGCGGTGCGCTCTCTTACCTGTACAATGAGAAACTCGGCGGTTGACAACTCTGCTCCGGCACCGTTAGCTTTTGTGAACGCACTATTGGCTGTAACCAGAGAGGCAATGGCAAGACCGAGCAGCAGTATTGCAATTAACACCTCGATAAGTGAAAACCCACCCTCGTATCTCGTATCTCGTATGTCGTAATCTGTGTTAATCCGGTTAAATCTGTGTGATCTTTGTTTTCGCATTTCGCACCCCCCATTGCAATCGTAACATCCTGAACTATAACACAAGCGACGAATTTATTTACCTATAACAACACTGGACATCTTGAATATCGGCAGAATAATACTCATCGCAATAAAGCCAACCAAAACACCCATCACAACTATCATTATAGGCTCTATCATTGAGGTTACTGCTTTGATAACAGTTCTGAGCTCTCTTGCGTAGTAATCGGAAACATCTTTTAGAACATCGCTCATAGTACCTGAATCTTCACCGCTTCTTATCATTTGCACTACATTGCTCGGCATCTGATTATACTGACTCAGACTGGATGCGATTTTTTTACCCTGACGAACTTCCTCATAGACGCCAAGCCACATCTCTTTATAAAGAATGTTTCCCGCAATTTGTGCTGTTATCGAAATAGTATTGAGTATCGGCACACCGGCTTTTGTCAGTACGCTCATCGTGTGCAGGCTTCTTGTTATATAAAGACTTCGGCAAAGCGTTTTTATAAGAGGCAATACCAATTTGGTTTTGTCCCACCATCGCCCTCCGCCCTCAGTGCCTATAAAATACCAAAATCCCCAGAACGAAGCACCAATAACCGGTATAATAAAATACCAGTATCCCCTCATAAACGCACTGGTGGCCATTAAGGCTTTCGTAGGTCCTGGCAAAAGATGCTCCTTGCCCGCAAAGATGGCCGTAAACCGAGGCAGGACAAAACACAACAGGAAAATAGTCACCGACACGGCCATAAATGCTATGATAATCGGATAAACCATCGCGCCTCTAACCTGTGAGCGGGTATCGGCTTCGGCGTCCAGATACTCCGCTAATTTTTGAAGCATTTTACTGAGCGAGCCGCTGACTTCTGCTGCAGCAACCATATTTATATAAAGCTCGCTGAATATGTCCGAATGCTCCGAAAGAGCCTGGGAAAAACTCTGTCCGGATTCGATTTGATTTTTCAAATCAAAAATGACGAGCTTAAATTTTTCTTTTTCCATTTGCTCAGCTATTGACTCAAGCGAATCCTGAAGACTTATACCCGCCCGGATCATAATCGAAAGCTGTTTCGTAAAATTCAAAATATCCTTTTTGCCAGGCCCGCACTCAACTTTGAAAGTCCTTATCTTTTGCCAGGTGATTTGCTGTCGGTTAATGTGATTTGTGACTGTAGATGCCTTTCTCGGCGTGGACGAGCCGCGACGGGAAGACTCCTGGCCCTGCTCCGGCGGCACCTGACTTGGCTGCTGAGTTTCGGAAACCGCCCCCGCTGCTTCGCGTTTGCGAAGCAAACCGGCGGAGGAACCTTTAGAATTTTGTGATGATTCTTCAAACATAATGTATTCGCCTTATTTTTTTCTTTTTGATTTTACCAGTTTAGGCGCCTGGACAATGTCAACATTATCCCCATGCACAAGGGTCTTTTCCATCTTGGCAGGATTGCTTGAGCGGATAACCGCCTCGTCTCTGTCGATGTAACCCTTGGAATACATCTCGGCAATGCTGTAATCCAAATTTTGCATACCCAATCTTCTGGAAGTCTCAATAATATTCGGTATCTCGTAGATTCTGTTCTCTCGAATACAGTTCCTTACCGCGGAGGTACAAAGCAATATTTCCGTACAGGGCACCATCCCCGGCTCGTCTATTCGCTTAAATAATGTCTGCGAGATGACTGCCTGGAGTGTATTAGCCAACATTGTTCGAATCTGGTTCTGCTGAGCCGCGGGATAAACGTCTATGATACGTTCAATAGTCTGCGCAGAATTAATCGTATGCAGAGTACTGAAGACAAGGTGTCCTGTTTCAGCGGCGGTCATTGTGAAACTGATGGTTTCAAGGTCTCTCATTTCGCCGACCATTATGATATCTGGGTCTTGTCGCAGAACATGCCTGAGACCTGAGGCAAATGCCGGACAGTCACAACCGAGTTCGCGTTGTTCTACCATACTCTCCTGGTTCTCTATGGCGTATTCTATAGGGTCTTCCAGGGTCATTATGCGTTTTCTGTACTTTGTATTAATCAATCCTATCATCGCTGCAAGTGTCGTACTTTTTCCAGACCCGGTATGGCCTGTTACAAGCACCAGGCCTCTCGGCAGGTCTGTCAGCTCTTTAACTATCGGCGGCAGGTACAAATCGTCTATCAAAGGAATCTCATTAGGAATCACTCTAAACGAAATTGCCATTGTTTCCCGCTGATAATGAGCATTAACACGGAACCGATGGCCGTCCTCCAGGCTTGTTGAGAAATCAAGGTCTTTATTTTGTTTGAATTCTTTGAACCTGTCCGCTTCAACCATCGAATTAATCATTTCTTCCACGTCTTTATCGCTGACAACAGGGAAATCCATATCTATCAGCTCTGTGTTCCTTCGCAATATCGGCGGTATTCCAACGTTGATATGCACGTCGCTTGCGTTGCTCTCTATAGCCGTTGCTAATATAGTTTTTATATTTACCATTTCACACTTTCCTTCAAATAACTCGCATTACACTTCGGGTTTTTACTCGACATTTTCGACAAAAACTTCATTTTCGTTTTTGCCGTACACTTCAGTTACTCTAAGCACCTCTTCTATTGTTGTCAGGCCCTGCTTTACTTTTAAAAATCCATCGTCAAACAAAGTCCGCCGGCCGCTTTCTC
>Ga0315552_1000313_pt1 | contig 30258 bp, 36 predicted proteins | sample SalMarSW160170MG_2_FD_203102 | JGI IMG/M metagenome (GOLD analysis project Ga0315552, IMG submission 203102) | Salt marsh sediment microbial communities from the Plum Island Ecosystem LTER, Massachusetts, United States - Salt Marsh Sediment SW1601-70 ...
AACACCACTGCAGGTATCGTGAGATATAGTCCTATAGCTATTGTCTTATATATTATATTTTTTATTTTCATATTTTTCACCTCTTTATTATTTACTTGATCGGCGATCACATATCAGGTTATGCTTATAACCTTTATCTCATTCTGATCGGCGATCTCATATTAGCTAAACCTGTATGTATTGGAAGAAAGAGAGAAAAGGCGAAGACCGAAATTCTCATAACCTCTCTTTCCTCCGTGAATCCTCAGCTGAGGGGTTATCATAACAGAAAGTAAACATATAAACATATCAGTTCGTATAATGTATATTATACGAAGTTATTTATAAAGTTTTCGATAAGGGTGTCAAAAAGGCCTTTTTTGGTCTAAATACCCTACATTCCAAAGAGAAAATATACCTTGTTTGACAGTGTTTTTAGGGGTGATTTATTTATCCTCACTTTTTAGAAAAAATTTGTAAAAATCCAGAAACTATTTTATATGCTAAATTATAGAATTGAGAATCTTATAAAATAGTTTTTTTAAAAATCTTAATTTATAAAATCTAAAACAAAAAATCTAATTTTTTAGAGTCTATAAATAGAGTCTATAATTGTATACATCAAATTTCGTGATCAAAATGAGAGTACAAAAAATTTTTGCACAGATACGAAGATCTCATCATATGTATATATATTGTAAAAATAGTAATAAGTGATGTTGCGACTATGATATTAGAATTTCATCCTAATAGAAAAGCTTTTATCTTTCATTGTCCTTAAAAAGTAAAAACTAAAGAGGTAGAAAATATGAGCGATATTAAAATCCTGACTCAACGAAGATTAAGAAATATTAGACTCAATATTTACGAATTGCAAAAAAGAGTAATTTATCTAGAAGCCGCTGTCGCAGATAATCGTGAGCTCATTGAAAAGATTGCTAAAGAGATTCCGAAAGAATCTTACCAAGCAAAGAGAAAAGAAGAGTAAGCTTAAGGTTTTCTACTCTGTGATATTTTTAAAGGAGGTGAAAATCGTGAAAAACAGAAAAGAAATCGAAAAACTAAATATAGTTGCGGATTTATCCATCATTACAACAAAGTTAAGTAATTTACGTAGAAAATGGTTTTTGAGTACTGTTCGCAGTATCTTAATCCGTGAAGAGCAGGAGAATATCGTTGAAGAGATCGATAGGATGTTCAAAGACCTTGAAGGGAAAATCTTGGCTCTTAAAAGGAAATAAGTTATATTAAATAAAACTATGTCAGGAATAGCTTTTTTTACTGTTTTAAACCCGTTCTAAACTATTAAAAAATCTATAATGGAAACATATTTATATTAGAGAATATATAATCTTAACAAATGGTGAGAGAATGCAAAGCACATACAAAGCCACATACAAGAGGGGAAAAGAAATACTCGATCATTATCATTCCATAACTGAGATTAGAGATGGTGAGCTAAAACTGGGAGAATTTCCAATAGTCATGGCGAGAAGAGTAATATTTTATAACCTTTGGGTATCAGTAGAGAAACTGGTAGGAAAGGCTGCACACTCTATAGTTCTTGGTATGGGAAAGCCTCAGGGCATATCATTTGCAGAGAATCTGGATAAATACATTGGACATGAAAAAAAGATCTGGATACTACGATGAATGCTCTGTGCAACGAAACATACGCCATAGGATGGGGTGCTGTGGAGATAGAACTGAAAGATACAGATATAGAAGTGAGATGTGAAAAGGGATTTCCTGTCGGAAAAGAGTATGTTTTGATAAACAAGATTTCATCTATTCCCGTAGACTCATTTTTTCTTGGATATTTTCATGGTTTCTTTGAAACTTATTTTAAAAGAAGGTACGCGTCTGAAGAAGTCATGTGTGTCGGCATGGGAGACAAAATGTGCAAATTTCTGTTTAAAGAAATATGATTTAAACTTTTTCGTTCAATATTTCCATAATTTTATCTGTTCTTACTCTCTCCTGTTCCATTGAATCTCTGTCCCTCAGAGTTACGGTATCATCGTCTAATGTGTCATAATCGATCGTTATACAGTAGGGAGTTCCTATTTCATCCTGTCTTCTGTATCTTTTACCGATAGAACCTGTATCGTCATACATTATCAAGAACTCATTTGAGAGAAGTTTATAAACTTCTTTAGCTTTTTTAATAAGTTCTTCTTTTTTCATCAGGGGGAATACAGCACAGTAATAAGGTGCTACATTTTTTGGGAGTTTTAAAACTGTCCTCTCTTCCTTTTCATATCCAAGATCTAACAAAGCCCAGAGATTCCTGTCCCCACCAAAACTCAGCTCCAGAACGTGAGGGATAAACTTTTTTCCATCTACATTTATCATAAGATTTTCTTTAGAAAGTTTCTGATGTCCTGAAAGGTCATGATCTGTTCTGTAGTGGATACCTCCCATCTCTTTAAATCCTCCAAGACTCCCAATATCCAACTCAAAATCCCAATGAATCTTGTTGTAGAAGGCTTTTTCTTTTTCATCTAATTCTCTAAACCTGAACATCTCTCTTGGCAATTTCAGAGTTTCTAAGTAAAAATCCTGAATTTTGGCCATATAATAAAGATAAAACTTTGGCAAATCTAGATCTTTGCATTTTACTTCTCTGATGTTTTTTCCTCTATCCTCTATAGAGTATATCCTCAGTTTTTTGTCTTTCACTGACTCGAAATCTTCATGCTCGTTTACTCTGTCAGGATCGAAGAATATCTGAAGTTCAGCCTGGTGAAACTCTCTTAATCTATAGACTCCTTGTCTTGGAGATATCTCATTTCTAAAAGCTTTTCCAATTATAGCAAGCCCTAAAGGGAGTTTATTTCTCAGTGTTTTAAAAGATCTCTTAAAAGCTAAATACGCACCCTGAGCAGTTTCGGGTCTTAAATAGGCTTCTTTAATGGATTCTCCAGCACCCAATTCTAATCTGAACATCAGATTAAAAAATTTAGCACTGAGATCCCCCCCACATTGAGGGCAGTTTAAATTATTATCCTTTATAGCTTTATTTATCTCTTCTAAATTCATTCCCTCAGAAGAAATTTTTAAATTTTCTTCAATTAACTGATCAGCTTTAAATCTTGAATGACATGAACTGCATTCTGCAAGAGCATCATTAAAACTTTCTAAATGCCCTGACGCTTCAAAAACTTCTCTTGGCAAGATATTTGTCGTAGAAATTTCATAAAAGTTGGAACTTAAGCTTAGAAAGTGTTTTCTCCACGAATTTTCCCACGAATTTTTCATTCTCGTTCCTAGAGGGCCGTAATCCCATAATCCTGCTACACCTCTGTATATCTCGGCAGAGGGAAAAAAAAATCCTCTTCTCATACAAATATCCATTATCTCTTCACTTTTCATTTATTCACCTTTTTGTTTTTCCAATCTCTGAATCATCTATGGTATAAAGCAAATGATTTATAAAAAGATTTGCTTATAAGGGTTAATGTGTGAAGTATATCCACCTTCGGAAGATACATTCTTACTTTTGGAAGCCTTGAAAAAAGAAGGGATAAAGGATAAAGAATGTTTAGAAATGGGAATAGGATCGGGGGTAATTACGGAGTTTCTTGCAGAAAATAATAATGTCGAGGGCGTCGATATAAATCTCAAAGCAATTGAGATTACCAAAAATAAGTGCAAAAATTGCAGAATTTTTTACAGTGATCTTTTTTCCAATGTTAAAAAGAAGTATGATATAATAGTTTTTAATCCTCCGTATGTTCCAGAAGAAAGAAAATTTAATGATATTTTTGACAGATCATGGCATGGAGGAGAAAATGGAAGAGAAGTAATAGACCGATTTCTTGATGAGTTTGATAGTTTTTTAGATCTTGACGGAAAGATGTATCTTCTTCACTCCTCTCTCTGCGATCTGAAGAAGACTCTAAGAATATTGAAAGAAAAAGGTTTTAAGACTGAGGCATTGAAGAGCAAAAAATTATTCTTTGAAGAGCTTACAGTTATAAAAAGTGAGAGAGATAGTAATATTAAAGGTGATTAGATGAAGAGAGTAAAGGTCCGGAAAGGTGATAATGTTTATGAGGGGATCGAGATACCTTCTGTCGATGAAAAATATCTTGTTTTAAAGCTCGATAATGGATATAATATAGCGTTCAGAAGAAACGAGATTAAGGTAGATATTATAGGGGAATTTGAAAAAAAGAGTAAAAAAATAGAGAAGAAGGAGGCAAGATATAGGAAAGAATTAAGAGATGTTTCCATAATAGGGACAGGGGGAACGATAGCCTCAAAAATAGATTATACTACGGGCGCTGTTTATCCTGCTTTTTCACCGGAAGAGTTAGAAGAGATGGTACCCGAGATATTTGAACTTGCCAATATTTACCCGCGAGAGGTACTTCAGATTCTAAGCGAGAATATGAATATTGAGAAATGGAAAAGGGTGGGAAACGCTGTTATAGAGGAGATAAATAAAGGTAGAAGCATTGTGATTGCACATGGCACCGATACAATGCACTACACAGCTTCTTTCTTATCTTTCACTCTAAAGAATTTGAATCTCCCTGTGATATTAACAGGATCGCAGAGATCATCTGACAGGCCTTCAAGCGACTCGAGGATGAATCTTTTCTGCTCCGTAAAGTTCGCGACTACAGACTATAATAGAGTAGTGATCTGTATGCACGGAACAATGGAGGACACATTCTGCTACGTACATAAAGGCGTTAAGGTAAGAAAGAATCATACTTCAAGAAGAGACGCTTTCCAGAGTGTCAACACAAAGCCAGTTGCTAAAGTTTATTATAATGGGAAGATAGAGTTTTTCGAAGATCTGCCGGAGAAACATGAGGAAAGAGTATATTTCGATGATAAAATAGAAGAAAAAATCTTTCTTTTGAAGATCTTTCCTAATATTACTCATGAAATACTTGATTTTTTAATAGACCAGAAGTATCGTGGTATCGTTCTCGAAGGAACCGGATTGGGTCATACGCCCTCTATACTATATAATACTATTAAAAGAGGGATCGATGAAGGTGTTACATTCTGCATGACATCTCAGTGTATTAATGGAAGGGTAAATATGAATGTTTACCAGACTGGGAGAAAATTAATGGAACTTGGAGTCATCCCGTGCAAGGATATGCTTCCAGAGGTTTGTTATACAAAGATGATGCATGTTCTTGGACATGCAGGAGAGAGTGAGGAGATAAGAAAATTGATGAGAACAAATATTGCAGGTGAGATAATAGAAGACACGGTGATCTTATGAAGGTAGGACTGGAGGTACACGCTCAACTGGATACAAAAAAACTATTCTGTAACTGCAATACAGAGTTAATGGATAATCCTACTAAAGATATAGAAAGAAAACTTCATGTCACCGTCAGTGAATTAGAAGAAGTAGATAGAGCTGCTTTTGAGGAGAGTTTGAAGAATAAAAAACACGTTTATGAAGCTTTCGATAACTCTTGTTTGGTATATCTTGATGAAGAACCACCGCATAATCCAAATAAAGAAGCAATAGAAACATCATTAAAAATTGCTCTTTTGTTGAAAGCAGATATAGTCGATCAGATCCATTTTATGAGAAAGATCGTTATTGATGGCAGCAATGTTTCGGGGTTTCAGAGAACGACGATAATTGGATTAAATGGAGTTATAGAAACCGAATACGGCAATGTCAAGATTCCAACTATATGCCTAGAAGAAGACGCTGCAAGAAAAGATAGAGAAAAAAAAGATAAGATCTTTTGGAAGGTTGATAGACTCGGAACACCGCTAATAGAGCTAGCTACCGCACCCACAATAAGAACTCCCGAGCAGGGAAAAGAAGTGGCATTATTCATCGGGAATATATTAAAAGCAACAAAAAAGCTTAAGAGAGGTATAGGAACGATAAGACAGGATCTTAACATCTCGATAGAAAAAGGGGCAAGAATAGAGATAAAGGGTGTCCAGGAATTAAACATGATACCGGTATACATAAAAGAAGAGGTAAAAAGGCAGGAAAATCTTTTAAAAATAAAAGGAGAACTTCAAAAAAGAAATGCTAACATCGGCGATATATACGATCTTACAGATCTATTTAAGGATACTCAATGCAAGATAATAAAAAAAGCTGAAAAAATTCTTGTATTAAAACTGGAAAATTTTTCAGGGATCTTAGGAATGGAGATACAGAAAGAAAGAAGATTCGGATCTGAACTCGCGGATTATGCCAGAAAGTATGTTCCGGGAATATTTCATTCGGATGAGTTACCTAATTATGGAATAAGTGAAGACGAAAAAAACAGAGTTCTCGAGAAATTAAAGAGTGACAGTTTTGTTATAGTGGCCTCTACGAACGAAAAAGCGGAAAATGCATTGAAAGAGATAATAAAAAGAATAGAGATAGCTTTTCAGGAAATTCCCGAAGAAACGAGAAGACCTTTAGAAAATGGTGCTACGTCTTATTCCCGTCCGCTTCCCGGAAAAGCGAGAATGTATCCCGAGACAGATGTACCTCCTTATAATGTATCGCAACAAACTATCGAAAAAATTAAGAAAGAGCTACCAGAGCTGCCCAAGAAAAAGAAAACGAGGCTCATGAAAGAGTACAATCTCAATGAGGAGAATACTACGAAGATAATGATCTATGATCCAGATTTCTTCGAAGAGATCATGGAAAAATACGATATAAAACCTACAATATTCCTGAAAGTCGCAGAAACTTACAAGAGTTTCGGACGTGAAAACTTAGAAGAGCTAGAAATTGTTTACGATTATCTTTCTAAAAACAGATTAGTGAAAGAGGGGATAGAAACAGTTTTGGAGGAGTTCTCTAAGGGAAATAGAGATATAGATAAAATTATAGAGAAATATAATCTGAGACCTATCTCCGTTATGAACGCTGAGGAAACTATCAAGAGGATAGTACAAGAAAATAGGAATATCCTAGAGAAAAAAGGAGATAGAGCTGTCTCTGCACTTATGGGGGAATGTATGAAAGCATTGAGAGGAAAAGTAGATGGAAAGATAGTAAATGAGATATTATTGAGAGAGATAAGAAAAATATAATAAGTATGAAAAAGGTGGGTTAATGATACATATAAGTAAAAACAAATGTGTTGGATGTGGGCTTTGTGTGGCTAAATGTCCTGTTGGTGCTATTTCCATTAATGAGCATGGGTTTTCTGTAATTGATAAAAACAAGTGCATAAACTGCGGATTGTGTTTGGAAACTTGCCCTCAAAATGCAATTAAGGACATCAAGGAAAAATTGATTTTTGCAGTTGGAACAGATGATGAAAAAACAATAAAAGCAAAGGATCATTTTGGTATGTCTAAATACTATTTGATATACGAATACTCTAATGGAGAATTGACTTTCAAAGAAAAAAGAGAAAATACTAAATATCAAGAAGATGAAACAAGAATTCATGGTGATCCTGAGAAAGCAAAAAGAGTTACATCTGCTTTAAATGGTGTTGGTGTTATTGTTGGCAAGTTATTTGGACCAAATATTACTAGGCTAAAGAATAAATTTGTCGCTGTTGTTATCAGAGAGCCAAATATCGAAAATGCTCTCGAAAGTATTAAAGATGGAATTAATGAGATCGTAGAAGAAAAAAATAAAAAGGAAGGAAGTGTTATAATACTATGAAGGCAAAAGTAGTTCAAAGTAGATGTGTAGGATGTGCGATTTGTGCAAATATCTGCCCAACAGGTATTGATGTAATGAATGGAAAGGCTACAATAAAAGACGAAAATGCAGAATGTTTAAAAGATGCTGCGAATGCATGTCCAAGCGGTGCTATTATTCTTGGAGACGAGCAAGAATTTAATAATCAAGGAAATGCAAATTTACCCTTTAATCCAGGCTTTAGCCAAGGTCGTGGAATGAGAGGTGGTAGACGAGGGGGAAGAGGTATGGACAAAAGACGCGGAAGGGGAAGAAGAAATTTATGACAAAGTTAACTGATTAAATTTCGAAATTTGTTTTTTAATATATCTGATAAACTGCAAGTTTTATCATATGAAAAATCATGGCACTTTCTGTCAACGACTCTGCGGTTGCTTCGCAACCTTGTCCTTCGATCATATAACAGCGGATAAAAGAGAAATCAAAGATTTCCCCAAATTGCCTTCGGCAACTTCTTTTATCCGCAAACCAAAATTGTGAACTCTTCTCATGTTTTTTATTTCGTACCCCCAAGCCAAAATATTAATAAACTTAAATGTGATAGTTATATAGTAAATAAAAAATTCACTGAGTATAGTATATAGTACGTTTATACTCTTCAAAACTAAAATAATTATCTTAGGAGATACATATGAAAAACGAGAAGGAATCAAAAGATCAATTTATAAAAAAATTATTACAGCGAATTGCTGAACTGAAAAAGTTAGAAATAGAACGTAAGAAAGCGGAAGAGGATCTGCGTTTCTCCGAAGCAAAATTCCGGGATCTCTTTGAGAATGTGTTTGATGGTATATATCAAACTACTCCAGATGGTAAAATAATCTCTGTCAATCCGGCGCTTGTGCAAATGCTTGGATACGATTCAGAAGCAGAACTCCTCGCTATCGACATTGCACATGATTTGTATGTGAATCCTGAGGATAGAGATATCTTAGCTCAAAGGTTAGAGAAGAAGGGAGAACTCAGGAATATTGAACTCGTTCTGAAACGCAAGGATGGAGATCACGTTATAGTACTCGAAAATGCTCGAGCTGTTCGTAATGAACAGAATAATGTATTGTACTATGAAGGAACTCTCACAGATATCACCAAGCGTAAAAAGGTGGAGGAAGCACTAGAGAAACGTATAAAGGAACTGAATTGTATATATAACATCTCTTATCTTGTTGAAAAACCCGACATCTCGTTGGAGGAGATACTTCAGGGGGTAGTTAATATCATCCCCTCTGCCTGGCAGTATCCGGAAATTACCTGTGCAAGGATAATCGTTAAAGGTCAGGGATTCAGAACGAAAAATTTCAGAGAAACTATGTGGAAACAAGTTTCTGATATTGTTGTGCACGGTAAGCAAATTGGTACTTTGGAGATATGTTACTTGGAGGAAAAGCCTGAGAGTGATGAAGGACCCTTCCTAAAGGAGGAGAGAAGTCTACTCAACGCTATTGCCAACAGGTTAGGAAGAATTGTTGAACGGAAGGATGCAGAGGAAGCGTTGCGGAAGCGTGAGGAAAAATTTAATAGACTATTTAACAGCAATCCCGAAGCGCTCATATATTTCGATAAAGATTTCAATATAATAGATATTAATCTCAAATTCGAAGAACTTTTTGGTTATTCCATTGAGGAGATGAGAGGGAAAAAAATAGATGAGTTTATTATTCCTGAAGATAAAATGGATGAATCTAAAAAGTTGAAGGAGATATCAAAGAAAGGATACATCTTTCATGAAACTGTCAGAAAGAGGAAGGACGGTACTTTAATTCCCGTAGCAATATCTGCATCGCCTGTTATTTCTAAAGGATCGATAATTGGGATTAATATAACATATAAAGATATCACCGAGCGTAAAAAAGTGGAGGAATCGTTGCAAAAAGAAAAAGAATATTACCGTTCTTTTGTCGAATCATTGAGTGATTGGGCATGGGAAATGGATGTAAACGGTGTTCACACCTATTCAAACTCTGCAGTTGAGAATATTTTGGGATATAAAGTAGAGGAGGTGGTTGGGCATCACGTCACAGAACTGTGGTTCGACGAAGCTAAAACACCAGAAACACTAAATTGGTTACAAAAAACCTTGACCAGAGGAAAAGGCTGGAAAGATTTTTATGGACGCTTTAAACACAAAAACGGTTCAACAGTAACCACGGAAAGTACAGCAGTTCCACTTTTCGATTCAGAAAATAAACTGATAGGGTATCGGGGAATAGACCGCGACATTACTGAACGTAAAAAGGCGGAGGAGACGCTACGGGAGACTCGTGACTACTTAGAAAATTTACTCAACTATGCGAACGCTCCTATCATCGTCTGGAACCCAAAGTTCAGGATCACCCACTTCAACCACGCCTTCGAGCATCTTACAGGATATACAACCGATGATATTATTGGCCAAGAACTGCCTATGCTCTTCCCTGAAGCAAGCCGAGAAGATTCGCTGAACAAGATCACACGTACCCTAAGCGGTGAATACTGGAAATCTGTGGAGATCCCAATCCTTCGCAAAGACGGGGATATTCGAGTAGCGCTTTGGAACTCGGCGAACATCTATGCTGAAGACGGAAAGACTCTTTTAGCTACCATTGCCCAAGGCATTGACATCACTGAGCGCAAAAAAACAGAAGAACTCCTCAAAAAACAGAGAGAGGAGCTCTCAGTGTTCGCACATACAGTGTCTCACGATTTAAAGAATTATATAGGCATTATCCGGAACTACGCTCAATTTTCGCTCCTAAAAAAAGAAAGTGCAGAGAAGAACGTTCAGAGAATAGTCAGTATAACAAAAAAGATGGAAGATTTCGTTACACGACAGCTTGAGCTTGCTGATGCGGGGAAAGTTATAGGGAAGCCTGAGAAAGTAGATCTTGATAAATTGATCGATGAAGTAGGAAAGACTCATAGCATTGAGATACAGACGAAAGGATTGCCAACGATCATAGGTGACTCACAAAGACTGAAGGAAGCATTTCACAATCTCATCGACAACGCAGTAAAACACGGCAAAGCCGACAGAATAGAGATATCCTCAGAAAAGAAGGAAAACATTTATGTCATTTATGTAAAGGATAACGGTAGAGGGATATCACAAGGAGAGATAGATAAAATCTTTGACATGGGATATTCCAAGACTGGTACAGGAATAGGTCTTACAATAGTAAAGAAGATAGTAGAAGCACATGATGGCAATATCTCAGTGAGATCTAAGGAGGGAGAAGGAACTACTTTTGAAATAATTTTTCCTATTAAAGCTTAGATATTTCTCGCTAATGACATAGGGATGAAGCCATTTTTTTCATGCTAAGAAAAAGAAGCTAAGCACTTAAAAATAAAGTATTAAAAAACCATTTATTTGCCCTTTGTTTTTCTACAAAGCCTTTTAAATTCATATTTCCACAAGAAATAAAGGGGTTAGAAAATGAAAAAAGATTTATTAGTTTTAGTTCTAATATGTTTTATGGATTATGTGAGAAATACAAAAAAGATCATAGAAAGGGAGGAGATAGAAGCTGAGATAAAAAAGCATAAAATATGGGGAAAGAAAAGTGAAAAAGTCTCCGAGATATTTGGAATAGCGCTCAAAAATGTTATAAAATCTATTCTCGTATTTTTAGACGAGATCCCTTTTCTCATTGTTTTGCAGGGTGACAAACTACTCGATTTAAAAGAACTTGAAAAAATAACAGGAAAAAAAGTTACTTTGGCCAGAGCTAAAGATATAAAAAAAATGGGGTTTGAGTTTGGGGGAATACCTTGCGTTGGGTCCAATCTAAAAATGATCGTTGACCAAAAAGTATTAAACGAGGAGTATGTTGTTGGCTCTGCTGGTTCTCCTTATGTCGGGATAAAGATTAAACCAAAAGACCTTGTAAAACTCAACTCTGCTGAAGTCTTCGATATCTGCAGATAGGTTTAGATAAATGTCTCCTCGCACAGGGAGGAACTTCATAAAATCCTCCTTTTATATCTCTTTTAACTTCGATTTTTTTTAAATTTATTTTTTTTCCACATTTTTTGCATTTATAAACTCCCTTTCCTCTGGATTTTAACGTTCCCCCGCAGGAACATTTTTCTTTCTGGAATGTGTATGTTGGAGCGAGTTTCAGTATTTCTATTTTTTCAAGGTTTATTGTGAGTCCTTTTGTGTATTTAACACCACCATATACCCTTACAACATCTCCAACGATCAGTTCTCTTATTACATTTCTAAACTCTTTGGTAGGCTCGTACGCTGCGCAGAATATCTCATGAGTGTCCTTTATTTTAAAGATAACATGCCCTCCTCCTATTGTTTTGGGAGATTCAGAAACTTTCCCCTTAACTATAACAGAACTGAATTCTTTTATCTCCTGTATCTTTTTATTTACTAAATGCATATCTGTGGCCTGATTCGTCAGGAAAATCTGTTTTTTATCAATTTTTTCAGATTTTATCATTTTTTGAGCTCTTTCAAGAAGTTCTGGCGATTCCCCTCTTATACCATAGAGAACTGGACAGGGGGAGTTTGGTGCTATGCACAAATGTTTATTTCTATAGTCGTAATTATCAAAAATTGAGGGGTAATACCTCCTGTCCATCTCGATTACAGTTTTTATGTCTATCTCCCTTTTTTTTCCAAACTTTGACCTTTCCCTATAGGCTATAAGTTCGTAGGTGTGATCGTTAAGTTCCATTCCTACAGCTGCCAGAGCCCCTATGAGTCCTCTCTTGTTCCCGAGGGCAAAATGCTCTATCCTATTTTTTTCTATGTATCCAAGAGCTTCTTTTATTGCTATATCCTCATGTAAAGCCTTTACAGCGAAGTTTTTGAGAGACAAAGGAACTTTTTTAATAAAGACTATACCTGGATTTGTGTTTTCCTTCTTATAATGGGAATATTTCATGAAGAGTTCTATTATTTCATCTTTGTTTCCATCTAAAATGAGATTAAGCGCACCGTTTCCTCTAGTTTTATAGGGGATATTCGGATTTAATCTTATAAGCCTCGGGTATCCTTCACAGCTAAACCTATCTATAATTTGCTTAGCTAGATATGTGGTACACATTCCTTCCTTCGAATCAGTGTCGTCGATACCGATATACATAACGAAAAACTTTTAATAATAATCTATATAAATCTAATTAATGAGCCAAGAAGTTATCGATCTCACAAAATCAATCACAGATATTTTTAAAAAAGCAGGATTTGAGGTATCTCTCTGCGATATAAGATCATGTTATGATATAATGGCAAAGAGAGGCCTCTTCAGTCTCATTGTTAAGATATTGTCAAATATAGACTCATTTTCTTCTGAACATGGTATAGAGATGAGAAGGATAGCCTATTATTTTAATGTTTTTCCTTTGATAATAGCTCATAAAACAAAAAGCGAGGTCCTTGAGGAAGGAACAGTTTATAACAGGGAGGGTGTTCCTGTGATCTCTATAGAAACTCTTGAAAATCTCCTTTTAAATGATATTCCTCCCCTGGTATACTCGGATAGGGGGGGGTTATACGTTAAAATAGATAGAGAGAGACTAAAAGAAGAGAGGGAAAAAAGAGGATTATCCCTGGGGTATGTGGCAGATGCTCTGAGAATATCAAAATCTGCATTGTACGAGTATGAAAATACAGAAAAAGGAGTTTTGCTCGAAAATGCTATAAAACTTGAAAAGTTTTTTGATATTCCTGTGGCAAAGCCTGTTTCTATATTGAGGAAGATAGAAAAGGACACAGGAGAGATCAAATTAGAAGATCTGAAAAAAGCTTTGGAGAGGAATATACTACTAAAACTTCATAATGCGGGGTTTAAAGTAGTTCCCACAGAAAAAACGCCATTCAATGCTGTCGTTAAAGAGAGAAATATAATAATTACGGGAATAGGAGAATTCAGCTCAAGACTTCTAAAAAAAAGGATAAGGATAGTCCATGAGTTCTCAATGATGATAGAGAAAGATGCCATGTTTATAGTTAATCTTAAAAAGAATCCTGAAAATATAGAGGGGGTACCAATTCTGAGTAAAAAGGAGCTGGAAAAAATAAAGGACGTGGAGGATATACTGTATCTTCTCTACAGCAAAAAAACCGATTAGGATCTTAGCTTCGTGGAAGATATCCTTCCTTCTCTGTCAGTTATAAAATCTATTTTTATTATCTTCAGTTCTTCTAGATCTAATTTCTCTCTTTCTTTATTTATATCCAGTGCATTTTTGTATGTTTCTTCTGTTACCAGGATGTAATCAGCTTTTTTCTCTAACGAAAATCCGTATCTATCGTTTATTTTAATGATTTCATAATCTTTTCCCTCTTTATACCCAAGAGATCCCAGGAATTTTTTTATACAGTTTTTTCTTTTTTTAAATCCCCAGATTTTATCAGCGTATTTTTTATTTTTTGTCATCTCGTCGCTTGTAAGGCCTATTAATACATAACCATACTTAAAAGCTGTTTTTAAAAAAAATCTGTGTCCTTCATGCAATCTGTCAAATGTTCCAGATGCTATTATTTTTTTCATAGAAATACCCTGTATAAAGCTATACATACAATTCCAATAACTCCAATCCCAATATATTTTAGGTAGGGATATGCTATAAAATAGACCTGTATGGAATTATAGAACTTAGGATCAAAACTCTCAAGTCCTTTTATCAGGTCTATCTTTGTTACGTTCTGGATCTTTATTTTATCGTTTATTACAACAGAAGGTGTCTCTGAAAATCCATCTAAATAAAACTCTTTACTATTTTTGTTCACATCTATCCATAATATACACGTTTTATCGGTATATCTTTCAGAATTTATTGTGTTATTAACCATCTCTTTTTCTCCATACTCTGAATAGAAACCGAGAACCTTGATCTCCTTTTCTTCCAAGTAAAAATTGATCACAGAATCGATTAACTCTTTATCTATATTGTTTTCAAAAGAGATTTCATTGATCGCAATCGAAGGAATTTTTGAAAGCCCAAAATAAAGAAAATCACTTCTATTCTTATCATAATCGAGATATAATACTCCTACATCTTTATTATCTATTTCTGATAATATACTGTCTATTCTCTCATATTCTTCATCTTTTTTATCTTTATCATAAAAAAATCTAACAACTACTCTTTTTGGAGTTAAAAAAGACTCTATTACTGTTCTGAGTTCTTCTTTCGCAGCATCTCCCTCTATCTTCACCTGTTCATTAAATACTAGTCCTGGGGTCATTATGAAACCATAATTCTTAAATTCTTTGTAACCTTCGGTAGTAAAAACATCTATCACCTCTATATCCAATGTTTTACCATATTCTTTTTTCAGTTCCTCTAAATAGGTTTCTATAGCTCCACAGTGTTCACATCCCTCGGTAAAGAAAAATTTAACCTTAACTTTATTTTCTCCAGCAGAGACAGAGCTGAAAATTATCAGTATTATGACAATTATAAAGAGTTTTTTCATAGTGTCAGAAATAGATATTGTGCTTAAAAAAGTTTCGGTACCTTCATTCCCAAATCTTCAAAATCTCTTCCATCTCTTTTTTATCGGGAACATAGGGGTAGTTGTAGATAATTCCTCCCGGAGACTCATTAAAATAAGGTCTGTTACATTTTGGACACCCCCTTGTAGTGTAAATAACAGGATTTGCTACATAATCCTCTATTTTCACTCCAAAATCTATTATCTCTCCGTTCTTGAATCTAAAATCGTTTGATATATCTTCCGTTATCAGATGATACGCTAACTGCACATTTCTGTATTTTTTTAAAGAAGGTCTTTCTTTATTTTCTAAGGGTGTACCTTTTAAAGGTGTAAAGGCAAAGAGAGAAGGTTTTATTTTTTTTCTGTGGAGTTTCCGGATAACTTTCACCATGTCTTCTTCTGTTTCTCCCAATCCCACGATCAGATGAGATGTAACTTTAAAATTTCCGAAGATTTCTACAGCCTTTTCCAGTTTTTTCCAGTGTTCATTCCACGAGTAGGTAGGTTTTATTTTTTCAAAAAGATCTTTATTGGCGCAGTCCAGGCTTATTCCAATCCTTTCTATCTTTTTAGAAAGAGTTTTTAATTCTTTTTCTGAAAAAGGCTGAGCAGAGACCGAGATTTTGTTGTCTATATTTTCCACGATCTCTAAAATATCATCAAAAAGGTTTTTATAATTCAAACACTGTATACAGACTCTTTCATCCTTAAGATTTTTTAAAACATCTTCCAGAGAAAATTCTGGCCAAACAACTCTTGAAAGCATGTTAGATCCAGAATTATTGGCTTGCGCACAGAATAAACATTTTCCCGTACATGAACCACGGGTCATTAAGTAAATAGTCGTAGGAAGACAATCTATTTTCTTTTTCAAAAGTCCAAGTTTTATTGCAGACCCGTATGAAACTCTCACTTTCATAAAATCACCTAAAAAACACAGCATACTTCTTTTGACTCTCCTTTAATGAAAGAAGGCTTTGCTATGTCAAATCCTAATTTAAAAGCTTTTTTTTCAATTTTTTCATCTCTTGGCCTCATGCAGCCTAAGGATACATTCTCAAATTCAGAAGCTTTTTCAAAAACAGTTTGAACGTTCTCTAAATCTATTTTCACATTTTCCATTTCTGTACCCCTAGTAGGCTTTAAAACAAGTAACACTAATTTTTTTATCTTAAATTTTGACAAGGTTTCTAATGCTTCTATTTCCTTTCCCAATTTTCCAAAATTCAAGCCTATACATAGGTGAGGAGCTACATTCAAATATTTTGACAGTATCTTCATAGTTTTTATATAATCTCTTGAAGTTCTGTTTAGTTTATAGACATCCTTAATTATTTTGTCATCGATGACAAAATCAAAAGAAACACAGTCTATTTTGGCTCTTTTGAGTTCCTTTGCTACCTTTTCGTTCACTAGTCCTGTGTGCACATTTATCAGAAGATCACTCTCCTCTTTTATCCTTTTTATAACTGGTAAGAAATTGTCTAAAGGTACTTTTCCATTAAAATCACATCCTCCCGAGATTAAAGCACCTTTCAGATTATTGTTCGTGCAGAGATTGTATAAAGTCTCAGGAGTAATAGGGATCATGTGCTTTAGATATATTCCCTGGCAGTGCTTGCAGTTTAAGGAACATTCTTTACCTGTAACGGACAATGCTGGAAAAGATTTTCTAGTCGGATTGTATAACATTTTTCTCCTCAAAGGCTTTTTTAAATATTTTCCCAAAATCGTCTAAATTTATTCCTGGAGCTTTTACATTGCTTAAAAACTCTTCAATAGCCTTTATAGACTCTTTTTCCGTTTTTCCCTTTAGTTTCTTCTCGAGATCGAAAACAGAATCTTCCGGATAGATAAAAAAATCTCCTGTTATCTTTATATTCCTTATTTTCGAGTTTTCTATCTTTATATCCAGCCTTATAAGACCCCCTTTCGCCTTATGTTCAACGATCATAAGAGACATAATGCGGTAATATATAAAAACTTGCTTGAGTAACGTTTATAAAGCATGAGAAAAAGGAGATAATATGGCAAAAGGAAAAACACAAAAAGAAGGAGCACTCCCTCCTACAGGTGCAGGACTGATAAGATACTTTGATGAAGAAACAAGAGGCATTAAGATGAGTCCTTACATTGCGGTAGGGATATGCATAGCGTCTGGGGTAATTATTGTTCTTCTTCAGATACTAAGGTGAATTAATAGATGTCTTTTAACCTCTATCTTATTTTATTCATAATTCTCGGATTTTGGGGGATAATGAATTATCTTTCACCATCTTTAAAAGATCGTGGGGTAGAAGTTGCCGGATTCACTCTTCTATGGAGAACAAAAAAGTTTATGGGGGTAATAGACAATCTCTCTAAAAAATTTGGAAAATTCTGGGATTATTTTGCAAAATTTGGCATAATTGCATCTTTATTTGGATCAATTTACATACTGCACTTTTTATTTAATAAAACTCTTGAAATGGCTAGGACCTCGGAACTACAGCCAGTGGCTACTCTGGTGATACCGGGGGTAACAATCCCCTTATGGTACGGTTTAATAGGCATTATAACATTAGTGATAGTCCACGAGTTTGCTCATGGAATAGTCGCACGAAGAGAGAACATACCCTTAAAATCAGTGGGGGCAGGAGTTTTCATAGCTCTCCCCTTGGCATTTGTCGAGCCCGAAGAGGAAGAAATGAAAAAGGCTTCTCCCTGGGCAAGAATAAAGGTATATGGAGCAGGATCTACAGCAAATTTTGCTCTCGGATTTATAACTCTCCTGCTCCTGATGTCTTTTAATCCTATGATAACGGCAGATGGAATCGAAATAGACCGTGTCCAGAAAGAAATGCCTGCTTATGGTGTATTAGAAAAGGGAATGATTATTTATGAGGTCAATGGCATTGAATTTAAGAATGCAACAGAATTTTCAGATATAATGTCAAAATTTGAACCTGGAGACAAAATTACATTGAAAACTAATAGAGGAGTTAAAGAAATAATACTAAATGAGAATCCAGAAGATCCAACTAGAGGCTATATAGGAATTTACTCAATAACTCATTTAACAACTAAATACGGCAGTTTTTTATTGCCAGTCTATTTTTCACTTTATTGGATATCTGTGTTAAATATCAATATTGGACTCATTAATCTCCTGCCGATACCTCCAGTTCTTGACGGCGGGAAGATCGTTAAAGAACTGATGGAGATGAAGGTTTCTAAAAGAGTTTCGAACACTATCTCTGCAATTCTGGCAGTAATTTCTATATCATTGGTGATAATAGCTTTTTTCCCTAAAATTCTCGTGATCTTATGATAAAAGTAAGGTTCCTGAGGGAAGATAAAGAAGAACTTGTAGAGTATAAAGAAGATCTTAAAATAGAAGATATTTTAAGAAAATTTGGCTACAGCTCTGAAACAGCAGTCGTCAAAAGAAATGGGAAAATAAATACAGAGGATGAAAATGTCGAGGACAATGACGATATTCTTATAATTTCAGTGGGTAGTGGATAAATGTACTGCAAATGCGGAAAAAAAGCTATAATCTTCAGGAGATACTCTGGAGAAAAATTATGCGAGAGATGCTTTAACAAAAGCATGATAGAGAGGGTAAAAAAGGTAATCAGAAAGTATTCATTGATAGAAAAAAACGATTTTATAGCTGCTGCTGTCTCCGGAGGGAAGGACAGTCTTGTACTTCTTCATATATTAAAAAAGTTTTCAGAAAAATATCCTTTTGATCTAATTGCTGTGACAATAGATGAAGGTATAAAAGGCTACAGAGATAAGACAATCGAAATAGTTAAAAAAAATTGTAAATTGCTGGGAATCGAGAGTAAAGTCTATTCTTTTAAAAAAGAGCTGGGACATTCTATGGATGAGATAGCAAAAAGGGATCGCAAACTAAGTGCATGTTCATACTGCGGTGTTTTCAGGAGGTATTTACTGAATAAAAAAACAAGAGAACTCGGATGCAACAAAATAGCCATAGGACATAATCTGGATGACGAGGTTCAGACAATACTCATGAATTTTCTCAGGGGGGATCTATCGAGGTTTGGAAGGACAGGATCATACTATATATACTCTAATGAACGATTTGTCCCGAGAATAAAACCGTTGAGAGAGATCCCGGAAAAGGAAAATGTTGTTTATGCCCTTTCGAATAATATAGAAGTAGGGTTTTCCAGATGTCCCTATGCAGGAGAGGCTTATAGAAATGATATAAGAGAGTTCCTAAATAAGATGGAGTTAGAACAGCCCACAACAAAATATTCACTTTTAAGATCTTATGACAAGATCTATCCTCTAATAGCAAAGAATCTGGCAAAAAAAGTTAAATACTGCGAGAAATGTGGCGAACCCACGATAGGGGATATATGCAAAACGTGCGAATTTCTTGAGAAACTCTAACAGGGTTCGATCGTTTGCGGTGGCTTATTTGATATAAAGTATGCTACGGATACAACTTCAGGAAGCTCATTTGTAATCTTCGTAGAGATCTCTTCTAGAAGATTCCAATTTAACTTTGCGAAATTGGCTGTCATTGCATCTGTGCTTTCTACGATTCTCAAAGCTACGATTCTTCCGTATTTCCTCTGATCTCCCACGACTCCGACAACTCTGTCCTCCAATACGACAGCAAAAGCCTGCCAGAGATCATAGAATACTCCTGCTTTTTTGAGTTCTTCTTCTAAGATATAAGACGCTTCTCTGCATATCTTTATACTCTCCTCATCTACCTCTCCAGTGATTCTGACAGCCAGTCCTGGTCCCGGGAATGGATGCTGATTTATTATCTCATCTGGAATCCCCAATTTTTTTCCTATTTCTCTGACCTCGTCTTTATAAAAATAGGATAGAGGCTCTATGATCTCCAAATCAACATTTTCCGGAAGACCGCCCACATTATGATGCGACTTTATCGTGTCTGCTGTCTTTGATCCCGATTCAATTACGTCAGGGTAGATAGTCCCCTGAATTAAGAACTCTGCATTTTCTTTTTTAGCTTCCTCTTCAAAGATCCTTATAAATTCTTCCCCTATTATCTTTCTTTTCATTTCCGTGTCTTTAACTCCCTTAAGCCTCTCAAAGAATCTGTCCTTTGCGTTTATTCTCAAAAGTTTTAAGTTAAAATTCTTAAATATTCTCCCCATGTTTTCTCCTTCGTTTTTTCTCAAAAGTCCTGTATCCACAAAAACAGCAGTTAAATTATTTCCTATAGCTTTTGATGCCAATACAGCAGCAATAGAAGAATCCACACCCCCAGAAAGGGCGATAATTGCCTTTTTATCTCCTATTTTTTTTCGAATATCTCCAATAGTTTTTTTCATGAAATCTTCCATGTTCCAGTCTTTCTCGCACCTGCATATCTTAAAAAGGAAATTGTTTAGCATTTTCATCCCATTTTTAGTATGCACCACTTCTGGGTGCCACTGAAGAGCATAAATATTTTTATAATGAAAAGACGCATATTTGCAGTTCTCGGATGATGCCAGAACCTCGAAATTTTTAGGAAGTTTCAAAACCTTATCTCCATGACTCATCCACACTCTCTGTTTTTTTTCGAGCCCTTCAAAGATCCTATCGGATTTTTTTATTGTCACCGATGTTATTCCGTACTCTCTCCTTTTACTTTTTCCTATTTCGCCATTGAATCTTTTGGCAATGAGATGCAAACCGTAACAAAGCCCTAGTACCGGTATGTCTTCTTCCAAAATCCAGTTCCATATATCGTTATTAAGGCGAGGAGCATCTTTGTCGTAAACTGAGTTTGGGCCTCCGGAAAGTATTATCCCATCAGGATTCATTTTTTTTATAGTATTCAACTCTGTAAATGGAAAGATGATCTCTGATTTTACACCCAACTCTCTAACTCTTCTCGATATGAGATGTGTGTACTGACTCCCGAAATCTATTACAATTATCATGATCTCTTTAAGTGGATGAAAATAAAAAGGTACCTAACCAAAAAAGAAACGAGAGTTTTTCAACTGAAGAGTTAGAAATACAGTTCTATTCAGCTTTTATGTTAAGAAAAGTTTAAATATAGATAGATTTAAATATCTGTATGGAGATATTATATCAATCAGGAGTTGATTACATGGATATACCACGTGGAGAAATTATTTTGGAGTCTCCTTTAGAGTTTATAGACTTAAGAGGAGTCTTACAGAAATTTAAAGATAGAGGTTACTTGGAAGTTCTCATAACGGGAGGAGAGATAGAGGAAGGTTATGTTTTTATTGAAAATGAAAGTATCATAGGAATATTTTATGAAGGTAAGAGAAAGGGAGAGCCTCTTCAGAATGTCCAGGAATTGTTGCGTGAAAAACCTGCGGTAGTCCTTCACAGGTTAACGGAGATGCAGTTGAATGTTTTAAAAGAATTTTACCCTCTCGATAAAAAATATGGGATGGGAGAAGTCTTTGGAGTAGAAGAAATAGCAAAACCGAATGAAGCTGTAATGGAAAAAAGAGTGGAAGAAGCTCGGACCAAGCCTTTAGAAGTAGAAAAGATAACGGAAGAAGTTCAGCCTAAACCTACTGTAAAACCCCCAAAAGCAGAAGTAAAAAGAGGTAAAATAATGTGGGAAGATGAGATCCCTGTTATTACCAAAAGTGGAATGTTTTCTAATATAGGAAGAGAGGAATTCTTAGAAGATATCGATGACCCCTTTGTTAGGGATATTCTGAAGTGCATAGATGGAAGAACGACCATAGGAGAAATAATAAAGAAGAGCGGTCAAACGCCAGAGGATGTCATAGGGGTAATTGTACCTTACAAAAGAGCGGGGCACATAAAATTCAAAAAATAGCTTCTAAAGTGTCAAGAACATATTTTATGTCCTCTTTTTCTATTCCATAGTGTGTTACCATTCTAACTTTGCCCTTTCCAAAATTTGAAGCCTTTATGCCGTGTTTGTTTATCTCAGAAATAAACTTTTCACTATTTTCTACCTCAAAAACCACAATATTCGTCTGAACTCTTTTGAGGTCTATCCTGAAGTTAAGATCTTTTAAGCCTCTGGCAAGTATTTTGGCATTCTCATGATCTTCTTTAAGCCGTTCCACCATACTCTCCAATGCAATAATACCAGGTGCAGCTATAATGCCGGCCTGTCTCATTCCTCCACCAAACATCTTTCTATATTTTCTTGCTTTCTCAATAAATTCTTCAGTACCGCATATCATCGATCCTACGGGGCACGCCAGACCCTTTGAGAGACAGAACATAACATTATCGACGTATCGCGTCATTTCCCTGGCATCTACATTCTGCGCTACTGCAGAGTTGAATATTCTTGCACCATCCATATGGAGTTTCAATCCTTTATCTTCTACCACATCACTGACTGCTTTTATCTGCTCGGGTTTCCATACAGTGCCTCCAGCCCTGTTATGCGTATTTTCGATGCATACCAAACTTGTTATAGGCATGTGTATATTCTTGGGCCTTATAGCGTCTTCTACATCCTCAGGATCGAGAACACCCATTCTTCCTTTTATAAGTTTCACGAGAAGATTTGCCACTGCAGCGATCCCGCCTACTTCATAATAATATATATGACTCTCCGATTCAAGGATAACTTCTTCTCCTTTGTTTGTATTTGCCATCACGCTTATTAAATTTCCCTGAGTTCCGCTTGTAACTAATAGAGCATCCTCTTTGCCCATCTTCTCAGCAGCTATCTCTTCAAGCTTGTTGACAGTAGGATCTTCTCCGTATACGTCATCCCCCAATTCAGCATTCAAAATAGCTTCAAGCATTTCTTTAGAAGGTTTTGTGACGGTGTCACTCCTCAGATCTATAATCCTCATTTTTTACGCCTTTCGAATCCTTCCACGATCTCCCTTCTGAGTTGGGCCTTCGTACCAGGATTTATTGTGTATCCTCTCATCTCCAGTTCTTCAATAAATTCATCAAGGGTTTTTCTATCCCCCAAACCGTGTTTATCAAGATATTCATCCACAAGTCCTTCCTTAATAATCTTGTCTGCTATACTATACTCCTTTTTAAGTCCTATCAGGGCAGAAAAAGCTATAAACAGGGGGATAATGATTACTATAGCCCTTATCGTTGGATCTTCTATCTTTGTATAGGCGATGTATATTATTGATGCTACAATCACGATCAACAAAATTATGCCTGTTACAGGAACCTGTTTTTTTGCCATGGTATTAGTTGCAGACATTATATTTAAATCTTACTTATGAGGGTCTCTCTTTTTATAGTGTTATGATAGCATAAACTCTTAAAAGACAAAACAGTAATATAAATCATGGAAGAATATGACCTTATAATAGTAGGCTCAGGTCCTGCAGGGTATACAGCAGGAATATATGCAACTCGGTTTAATATGAAAACGATTTTGATAGGTAAAGAGTCAGGTGGACAGGTCTCGGAATCTTACAGAATTGAGAACTATCCCGGATTTTCAATGATAAAAGGCATGGATCTAGCAACAAAATTCAAGGAACATGTGGAATCTCTGGGTGTGGAAACAATAGATTTTCTTGAAGTTGCAGAGATAGAAAAAAATGAAAATGGATTTAATGTAAAAACAGAAAATGGTATTGGGTATTTTGGAAGAACACTTATATTTGCAACCGGTGCAAAGAAAAGAAAACTTGGTTTACTCAATGAAGATAGTTTCAGAGGAAGAGGCGTGTCTTACTGTGCTACCTGTGATGGTGCTTTTTTCAAAGATAAAACTGTGAGTGTTATTGGCGGCGGTGATTCCGCTGTAGCATCCGCCCTCTTGCTCTCAGAGTATGCAAAAAAGGTTTATCTTATATACAGGAGAGAAAAAAAGAAAATGCGAGCGATGCCTGTGTGGATAGAGAGGGCAGAAAACAATAAAAAAATAGAGATGATATTTGAATCTGTACCTAAAGAATTGAAAGGAGAAAAGAAACTTGAATCCGTAATTTTAGATCAGAATGGTAAAAACGTTGAAATAAAATTAGATGGTCTTTTCATTGAAATAGGTACAGACCCCGAGAGCGATCTCGCGAAAAAACTTGGCGTCTCTGTAGATGCGAAAGGGTATATAAAAGTTAATGAGGATATGTCTACAGATGTTCCTGGAATATTTGCTGCAGGTGATGTAACTATGGGCTCGAATATGCTCGCTCAGATAGTCACAGCATGTGCAGAAGGAGCCATAGCAGCTGAATCTGCTTATAAATACTTTAAAAAGGGAGAGATATCATGAAAATCTGTAAAAAATGTGGAGCTGAACTCTTAGACGAAGCGAAATTCTGCCATATATGTGGATCTCCAACTGAAACGAAAGAAGAAGAGTTTGTAATTGATTCTGACAACCTCATAGAGAAAATCAAAGAAATTATTCATGAGGGAAATGTGACTAAGATAACTATCAAAGATGAAAAAGATAAAGTATTGTTGGAAATTCCCGTGACTGTTGGATTTATAGGAGTGTTACTTGTTCCATGGCTTGCTGCCCTGGGTGCAATTGCAGCGTTAGCTACAAGATGCAAGATAATAGTCGAAAAGAAAGAATAACATGTTAAAAATGAAGAGGATTAAAGAACTTATAACGCTCTTCAGAGAGGGAGATAGAGAAACTAGGGGATATATCCTTTATACATTTGGGGTGGTAATTGCAGATATATTAATAATAATAGGTATAATTATATTCATTTGCATTGTTTATAACAAATGACGGTAAACATTATCGCAATAAACGAAATGTTTTTATATCCAGACGATAGAGTTTATTTATGGTAGATGATTCTAAAGAAAAACTAGCAAAAAGGATGGCTGGAGAGATCGTTCTTTCTGGAGAGCCTGGAAAAACAATGAAAAAATGGAGGGAAATCTTTGGAATTACTCAAACAGATTTAGCTAGTTACTTGAAAATTTCATCTTCTGTTCTAAGTGATTATGAAGGCGGGAGAAGAAAATCTCCCGGTGCTGGAACGATAAAAAAGTTCGTAGAAGGACTAATACACATAGATGAAGCTAATGGGGAACAGGTTATTCATGCTTTCTCAAGGATGTTTACTACAGAGCTTTCTACAGATATAATAATGGACATCAGAGAATTTTCACTTCCTGTAGACATAGAAACTATAGCAAAAGCTGTGTGGGGTGAGATCCTGACTGCTCCAAGGGTATCAGAGCATATGATCTATGGATATACAGTAATAGACTCTATAAAGGCGATCTTGGAAATGGACAGTGAGGATTTTCTTAAGTTATATGGCTGGACAACTGAGAGAGCCTTAGTTTTCACAAAGGTCACCTACGGGAGAAGCCCCATGGTAGCTATAAAGGTAAAGGGACTCAAACCTTCTCTGGTAGTTCTTCACGGGCCAGTGATAATGGATCCTGTAGCCATAAAGATAGCGGAGATCGAAAAAATACCGCTTGTGCACTCAAAAGCCGAATCTGTGGACCTCCTCCTTAAAGCCCTGAGGAATATAAGAGTATAGTCAATCGTTTTTTGTCGATACATTCTTTTGCAAACACCGAAAAGTTTTTATATAATGGAGTTTTTTTATTACAAAAGGTGATGTCCATGATCGGTGTAATAGGCTATGGTGCGTATGTACCAAAAAATAGAATCAGGACGAGCGAGATAGCGAGAGTCTGGGGCAAGGACCCGAGAAATGCTGAGAAAGGTTTAGGTGTATCCGAGAAATCGGTACCAAGTATAGATGAAGACACGATTACCATTGCGACAGCAGCAGCAAAATGTGCTTTAAAAAGAGCTGGAATCGATCCAAAGGAGATGGGTGCAATATATATAGGTTCGGAATCGCATCCATATGTTGTGAAGCCGTCGGGAACTGTAGTTGCTGCCGCTATAGGATGCGAAGGAGAACTCAGGTGCGCGGATTATGAGTTTGCGTGTAAAGCGGGTACTGCGGCGATCCAGAACGTTATGGGTCTTATAGAAGGAGGATACATCAAATACGGTCTGGCTATAGGAGCCGATACATCTCAGGGAGCCCCTGGAGATGCTCTGGAGTATGCTACGTCTGCTGGCGGTGCGGCGTTTATCCTCAGCAAAAAAAATAAGGATAGCATTGCCACCATAGAAGAAACTCTATCGTATACTACAGATACCCCTGACTTCTGGAGGCGTGAGCACGAATATTATCCCCAGCATGGAGGAAGATTTACAGGTGAACCCGCATATTTTAAACATGTGGGCACTGCTACAAAGATGATGATAGAGAAAATGAGTTTAAAACCTGAGGATGTAGACTATGTAGTTTTTCATATGCCTAATGCTAAGTTTCCTGTGAATATGGCAAAAAAATTGGGATTTTCGAAAGAGCAGGTAACTCAGAGTTTGGTAGTTACTGAAATGGGAAATGCATACTCAGGATCAAGTGTTTTAGGACTCACTGCGGTATTAGATGTTGCCAAGCCCGGAGATAAAATCCTGATGACTTCTTACGGTTCTGGTGCAGGCTCTGACTCATTTTATATTACAGTAAATGATGCAATAGAGAATAAAAGAGATATGTGTCCAAAAACATGGGACATGATACATAATAAAAGGTATATTGATTATGCAACTTACACAAAATATAGAAGAAAGATACTGATGAGGTGAGATCATGAAAAAAGTTGCAGTTATTGGAGTAGGAATGACCAGATTTGGAGAACTGTGGAACTCATCATTGAGAAGTCTTACAATCGAAGCGGGAATAAAGGCTTTGAGCGATGCTGGAGTTCCAGGAGAAAGAGTAGATGCACTTTATACAGGGTGTATGTCTGGAGATATGTTCGTAAAACAGGGACATATAGCATCTTTAATAGCAGATTACGGTGGATTATTGCCTGTACCATCGACAAGGGTAGAATCTGCGTGTGCTTCAGGTGGCCTGGCATTAAGACAGGGGCTTATGGCGATAGCTTCAGGTTTTGCGAACATAGTCGTAGTCGGAGGCGTCGAGAAGATGACAGATGCTCTGGGGTCACAGACTACTGGATATCTTGCCTCCGCCGCAGATCAGGAATGGGAATCCTTCAATGGAGCTACATTCCCCAGTCTTTATGCACTTATGGCGAGAAGGCATATGTATGAGTACGGCACTACGGAAGAACAATTGAGTTTGATAGCAGTAAAGAATCATCATAACGGGAGTTTAAATCCCAACGCACATTTTCAGTTTGAAGTTTCATTGGAGAGGGTAATGAACTCCACCCTTGTAGCAGATCCATTGAGATTATTCCATTGCTCTCCCGTAAGTGATGGAGCAGCCTGTGTCGTTCTGGCCTCTGAAGAAAAAGCGAAAGAAATTAGCGATGATCCCATATGGATAATAGGCTCTGGACAGGCATCGGGAGCTATAGGGATATATGATAGGGATGATATCTGTACGATAGACGCCACGGTAAATGCTGGAAAATCTGCTTATAAGATGGCAGGAGTTACACCAAAGGATATAGATTTTGCAGAGGTACACGACTGTTTTACCATTGCCGAGATAATAGATATCGAAGATCTGGGGTTTTTCAAAAAAGGTGAAGGCGGAAAGGCTGTTGAAGAGGGTATAACTTCTTTAGATGGCGAACTTCCTATTAATAGTTCCGGAGGTCTAAAAGCCAAGGGACATCCTGTAGGTGCGACAGGTGTGGCACAGGTAGTAGAAGTAGTGACCCAACTTCGTGGTAAAGCTGGAAAGAGACAGATAAAAGATGCAGAGATCGGATTGACACAGAATATAGGAGGGTCAGGTGGGACAGCTGTAGTTCATATATTTTCGAGGTGATAAAATGGGTGTACCAAGATTTTGGAGAGAAATCCCTTACAGATACAGGCTCATAGGAAGTTACTGTGAAAAATGTAATGAAACATTTTTCCCCCCGAGGGAAATATGCCCAAGATGTAGAAGATCTGGAAATATAACGGATGTAAAGCTTGAGGAGGAGGGTGAAATTTTTAGTTATACAATAATTAGAACTGCTCCTCCAGAGTTTGATGTTCAGACCCCGTATGCAATAGCATTAATTAAACTTAAAAATGGACCCTTAATAATGTCGCAGTTAACTGATTGTGAGATAGATGAAGTAGATATTGGAAAAAAAGTAAGAATGGTATTCAGAAAAATAAGTGAAGATGGAGACGCTGGCATAATCAACTACGGGTATAAGTTCATTTTGGCAGAGTGATCTCATGAATTCCAGGATCTCAGGATTCTATAAAATGACTCAGGAAGAAAGGATAAAGATAGTAAAAGAGTTCGCAGATCTTAATAATGAAGATATTGATGCTATAAAGGGGAGAGCTTTGGATTTTGAAACTGCGAACAGAATGATCGAGAATGTTCTTGGAACTCACGAGATCCCCTTTGGTATTGCTACAAACTTTCTTATAAATGGCAAGGATTATCTTATCCCGATGGCGATAGAAGAGCCGTCTGTAGTAGCTGCTGCCTCCAATGCTGCACGAATCGCAAGAATAAAAGGAGGATTCCATACATCTTCTACGGATCCTATAATGGTAGGTCAGATCCAGATATGTGACTTAGAGACACCATACTATGCAAAGATGCAGATTCTGGAAAAAAAGAGAGAGATATTGGAGATAGCAAATGACCAAGATCCCGTCCTGATAAAATTCGGAGGAGGAGCTAAGAATATTGAGGTAAGAGTACTCGAGAAAGAAAAAATGGTAGTTGTACATTTGCTTGTTGATGTAAGGGATGCAATGGGTGCCAATGCCGTAAATACAATGGCAGAGGCAGTTGCTCCTTTCTTAGAAAAGATAACTGGAGGAAATGTAGTATTAAGAATAATATCCAACTTGGCGGTATACAGAGTGGCGAGATCGAGGACTGTTTTCGATGCTGAGGAATTAGGAGGAGAGAGAGTTGTGAACAGGATACTAAAGGCTTATACTCTCGCAAAGATAGATCCTTTTAGAGCTACTACACACAACAAAGGCATAATGAACGGGATAACAGCTGTTGTTTCTGCTACATGTAATGACACAAGAGCTGTTGAAGCGGGATGTCATGCCTACGCCTCCAGAAACGGTTCTTACACAGTTCTGACTCATTACGAAAAAAATGAAGATGGTGACCTTGTTGGAAGCATTGAGATACCTACGGCCGTTGGTGTGATCGGCGGAGCTACCAAACACCCGATAGCAAGAGCATCATTAAAAATACTTGGAGTCAAAACTGCGAATGAACTGGGAGAGATTCTTGCTTCCGTTGGATTGGCCCAGAATCTAGCTGCTTTGAGAGCACTTTCAGACGAGGGAATTCAAAAGGGGCACATGAAACTTCATGCCAAGAACATTGCGGCAATGGCAGGAGCAGAAGGAGAAACAATAGATATAGTTGCCGAGAAAATGGTAGAAAAAGGGACGATAAGAATAGATGTTGCCAAGGAAATTTTAGCTGAACTTAAAAAATAATTTTATTTTCATTCTTTTCTCATTTTCCGTATCTCATCGGAAATGAGCTTTAACGTTTTTATTTTCGGATATTTTTTGTCCACCAGAACACACCCGTCAACACCGCGGGGGTGCTTTTTGTTTTCTATCTGGGGATTCAACTTTAATTCATGAGCAGATTTTGAGATATCTTTCAGATCTAGGTCTTTTATGGCTACCCCCCTTGATATTTTTCTCCCCTCTTTTCTGGTCTTATTTGCCTCAAGATTTGCTTTCCATATAATCATTCTTTTCATGACTTCACCTATGGGGGAGCGGTGTAATACTGCATTATATTAAAGGCATTACCTTCGTATATTACTTCGATCACAACGTAGTATGTCGTGCCAGACTCTACATTGAAAGGTATAAATGCCACACCACTTTCTTTTGGCTTTATTGTGAAGGCATCACCATCAAGAGAGCAAGGAGTGCTTCCTGTCCCTTTATAGACGCCTATGACATGACCATTCTTTGGCACAGTAATATCTTGAAACTTATTGTTCCTGACAGTTACATAAAACGTATTCTGATCGCTGCCTATGTCAATTATGGTAGCCACATCTATCGGAGGAACCTGATCAACAGAAGCTTCCTGCTCTTTGAGATAATTTGTGTACCATATATAAAATGTTGTCCCTGCAAAAGTAACTATCAATAGAAGTAAAAGTATGACTACTGTTACGCTCACTTCACTTTTTCTATTCATATTTCTCACTCTCCATGTTTACTTTAAATATTTTTATCTTTTTAAAC
>Ga0315552_1000318_pt1 | contig 30020 bp, 26 predicted proteins | sample SalMarSW160170MG_2_FD_203102 | JGI IMG/M metagenome (GOLD analysis project Ga0315552, IMG submission 203102) | Salt marsh sediment microbial communities from the Plum Island Ecosystem LTER, Massachusetts, United States - Salt Marsh Sediment SW1601-70 ...
TGCGGGATGGGGCAGGCGTTTCCGCTTCCAGTGCTCTCGGCGCTAGAGCTTTTCCCTGAAGATTTTGAGGCGGTTGTCCAAAAGGTCCCAGCCTAAATATTTGATTTTATACGCCGTCGGCGTATGCAAGGTGGTCCAGCAATGAAGGAAGCTTGTCTGGAAATTGACGGCAGGAAAGTCAAGGCTAAAGAAGGAACTACCATTCTTGAAGCAGCTAAAAGCGTAGGGATTGATATTCCTCATCTCTGTTACGACCCTCGCGTGCAGCCCATCGGCACCTGTCGGCTTTGCATAGTACAAATAGAAGGACAAGCTTCTCTTGCAATATCATGCAATACACAAGTTGCTGAAGGTATGAAGGTATGTACTGAGAACACAGAGATTGCAGCAATAAGAAAAACAATTTTGGAGTTGATTCTGTCGCAACATCGAGTGGCATGTACGAGTTGCGATATGGAAGGAGCATGTAAGCTTCAGGACTATGCTTACCGCTATCAAGTTGACGAAGCCTATTTTGGCCCGACAAAACGAAGGCCCAGCCAGCCGAACTACACCACCAACAGTGAAGCTATACTTTATGATTCTGACAGGTGCATTCTATGCGGTCTGTGCGTCAATTACTGCGAGGAAGTACCAATGGCAGAGGCTCTAACCTTTGCCGGCAAGCCAAGCGACATGCAGATATCCACCGCGTTTGGAATAGACCTTATTAAGAGTTCGTGCGTACTTTGCGGGGGGTGTATAGCAGTTTGTCCGACAGGCGCAATGCTTGAACGAGCGGCTGTAGGCAAGGGCCGTGAAAAAGACCTGACGAAAACCAGAACTGTTTGTGCGTACTGTGGTGTTGGCTGCCAGATAGACCTTAATGTTGATCCTAAGACCAACAGAATCGTCAAGGTGACGAGCGAGCCGGATTATATACCAAATCACGGCAACCTATGCGTTAAGGGCAAATTCGGGATGGACTTTGTGAGCCACCCAGACAGGCTTAAAAAGCCTCTGATCAAGCACAATGGCAAATTTGAGGAGACCACCTGGCAAGAGGCAATCAAGCTCGTTGCTGACCAGCTCATCAAGATAAAATCTGAAGATGGCCCAGACAGTATCGCAGGAATGTCTTCAGCCAAATGCACAAATGAGGACAACTATGTCTTTCAAAAATTTATGCGGGCTGCTGTCGGAACAAATAACGTTGATCACTGCGCCCGTTTATGTCACGCCTCAACAGTTGCCGGGCTTGCCCGGGCCTTCGGAAGTGGGGCGATGACCAACTCCATTGATGAAATAAGGCATGCAGAGTGTATATTTGTGATAGGCTCAAACACATCTGAGGCCCATCCGGTAATCGCCCTTTATATAAAAGAGGCTGCGGTCAGAAACGGGGCTAAACTTATCGTGGCTGATCCGAGGAACATTGAGCTTGTCCGTTTCGCTAAACTACATCTGCAGCAACGTCCCGGCACAGACGTTGCCCTTATAAACGCGATGATGAATGTTATTATAAATGAGAATCTGCTTGATAGAGATTTCATAGAAACGCGTACCGAGAACTTCGAGCAAATGCTCGAAGCTGTAAAGGACTTTACACCTCAAGTTGCTGAAAAGATTACCACTATTGCCGCTGAGGATATTCGCGAGGCAGCCAGGCTCTATGCCGGGGCTGAGAAGGCCAGCATTATTTTCAGCATGGGCATTACACAGCATACAACGGGCACTGACAATGTGCTTTCATTGGCGAACCTTGCGATGCTCACTGGCAACGTTGGCAGAGAATCCACCGGCGTAAATCCTCTGCGTGGCCAAAATAATGTGCAGGGGGCCTGCGATCTTGGCGCTCTGCCTAATGTGTATACTGGTTACCAGTCGGTGGAAGATGTGAAAATACGGGCGGAACTTGAAAAGAACTGGGGCACAAAGCTCCCCAATAAAACCGGCCTTACCATCATCGAGATGATTCATGCTATTGAGCAGGGTAAGCTCCGTGCCCTGTATATGATGGGGGAGAACCCTGCACTTTCCGACCCGAACCTCAACAGAACAAGAGCCGCTCTTGAAAAGGTTGATTTCCTCGTGTCACAAGAGATATTCCTGTCGGAAACAGCCCAATTTGCTGATGTGGTTCTTCCTTCTTTTTGCTTTGCGGAGAAGGACGGGACATTTACCAATACCGAAAGACGCATTCAACGCGTCCGAAAGGCCTTGAAGCCGCCAGGTGATGCCCGAGACGATTGGCAAATTATTTGCGATATCTCCACAGCGATGGGTTATCCCATGCACTATACGAGCGCCGCTGAAATTATGGGCGAGATAGCCAGAGTGACACCTATTTATGGGGGGATCTCCTACGACCGACCTGAGCTAAAAATTCAAAATTCCTCGCTATCGGCGGGGATCCAATGGCCCTGCCCAGATAAGAACCATCCCGGCACAAAGTACCTGCACAAGAGCGAATTCAAAAGAGGCAAAGGCAAATTCCACGCTGTGCATTTTCGTGAGCCGGCAGAAAATCCGGATGAGGAATTTCCGTTTATTCTCTCAACCGGCAGGCAGTTGTATCAGTTCCATACGGGAACCCTTACGCGAAAATCGCGAGCCATCGACCAAAAATCACCTACAGGGTATGTTGAAATAAACCTAAATGATGCCCAAAGCTACGGGATCGAAGATGATGATTACGTGGAGGTTTTCACACGCAGAGGCAGGGTTGTCACAAAGGCAAGGGTAGGCAGCCAGGTGGCAAAAGGTTGGCTTTTTATGCCGTTTCATTTTGTCGAGGGCCCAGCTAATATGCTCACCAACGATGCTCTGGATCCGATTGCTAAGATACCAGAATTCAAGGTATGTGCTGCTGCTATAAAAAAAGCAAAAACCGTCTCTCGGCCATCGTAACTCGTGCCTCGGGTGACAAGCGACGGATCTTTAGTAGTCTTTAAGGATTCTTTCTCATCCATTCGGACCAGGCGCTGCTGGCTTTAGTCTAGGAACCTGCGGTATCAAACTCGCGGTGCCACTTCAACGTCCATAACTCTTTGAGCCCCACCTTTCTAACAGACTAGTCCAAGAAAAGCCGGCACTTTGCCCTCTTAGCGGTTTTCTCTCGGTCGAGCCTATCAAATTAACCCCAAAGACCTTCGTGAGCTATTTTGTTTTGTATCCTCTGTGTCAAAATAAATCACCGTGTTTCTTCCTGAAGTCTTCGTAATCAGCCATTGTATTGAGGTTCATAAGCCACTTCGCGTCACCAAGCTCAATATACTTAACCCTGCACCGGCTGAACACATCACTTATTTTACGTCCCCCTGATGACAGCACCTTGTTTATAGCTTCCAGCATACTTTTGCGATATACCGCAAAAAGCGGCTCGAATCTGGTATTGCGTACTGCGTACTGCGTATTGCGGTTTGTGGTTTTTGATACTTTATGGTTATCAGTAATTAGAACAACTATGTCTACATCTTTAGCTTCAGCAAGCATTTTTCTGACATAGTGTAAGTCTATATACGGGATGTCACAGGCTACCACAAAATTAAGCTCATTAGCCGAAGCTCGCAGCGCCGAAGCAATTCCCATCAATGGTCCCTGTCCCGGCATTTCGTCGGGAACAACATCAAAACCAAGAAATGTGTACTTTTCCACATCATTTGCGCTTATAAGAATCTGGTTGAAAAAACCGTCAAGCTGTCCCGCCACCTTCTCTATCATCGGCTGACCATTAACTAACAGCATAGCTTTATCCGTGCCCATTCTGCTGCTCTTGCCCCCGGCTAAAATTATAGCTGTGGTTTTCGCCAGTAAATCCAAATGCCTGTCTTTTCTTTTATGCTTGTGTCGAAGAGTCCATTTCCCATTCTCAAGTTCTATCTGATCAAAATTAAAATCGAAGCCTTTTCCGTTGGAAGTGACGATCTTGTCTGCATATCGCCGTACCTGCTGCGCCGATTCTTTCCACGCCTTGACACTGCGGTCTTTAACTATGAAAAACACACCAGGCTCGACTACCTGACGTAGCGAATTCGACTCACCTATCGAAATTGAATCAGAACCTATTACTCTCAACAATGCCGTTACTGCTTCTTCAAGGTGCGTTTTCAGAACTCGCATCCAGAAAACCCGACTCGCACCAGCATTTAGGAGTCTAACAGTATCTTTATTTGTACTATTGTTTGTCTCTTCAGTAATGCAAAAATTTCCCTCCATCGATGAACACACGCCACAACCTCGGCCTCCACGAGGACATTGCCCATCTTTATCCTTTATTGTAGTGACCTTTATCCCCACGATTTCAGTTTCTTTGGAGAATTTCTTAATTAGCGCGCAGGCCAACTCCGTCTTACCTACGTTCGCTCCAGCAGAGCCAATCATCAACATCTCGTTAAGCTTAATCATTCTCCTGCCTTACGAAACTACGCCGCTTTAGCACGTTGATCACCTTGTCGGCGGATTCTTGTTCGGTCGCAGATAAGACCGAAGTCGGGTAGTTCTCGTACAGCCCTTGAACCTGCTCCACCAATTCATCACGCACTACTAACACCACAACAGCTTCTACCGATGCCAATAGCAGGTCGACCTCCTGCCGCCAACCTCTGCCAGCAAGCTCCAGCGGGCCGAACTCATCTACAATAATAAGATCGGCAGATTTGGTGGCAGCCGAACTCAGGGCGGCCCTACCGAGATTGAATCCCGCAATAATATGTGGGGCTAAATACATTTTCTCTCTTTCATTATCTTTTATCTCGCGTCTTACCAAAGGTGCTCGATTTTCGCTTTGCAGATCGAAAGCATCGAATCCAACCAATCTACCATTCTCATATAATGAAAACGCCAACAACCCAGCCACGGTAAAACCTTCGTTACGCACTGACTCAGCAAGTTTAAAAGCGCTTGTAGTTTTGCCAGAGTGTCTCTTTCCCGTCCAAAAAACAAGCTTGTTTTGTATCGATTCCATCAGCAGAAATTTACGAAAAGAAATACATAGTTATACTGAACACCCACAACGCGGTCGTTAATATTAGTGGCAGCCTCAAGCGCAGCTTGGGGGTAGAACCATCGCCAAGGCCTTCGGCCTTGACACTGCCACACTGAAATTTCGATCTGAACGGCATAGCGAATTTTGTCTTTAATTGTTGACCAAAACGAAAACTCAATGGAACAAATACTGCACTGCCGACAGCAGCCATTGTCCCTGCGATTGCAGTGTGCTCAAGCACTCTGCCAAAGCCTTCTTGCACCCAGTAATTGTATCTGAACACATAAGTAATCATTAAAGCAAACAAGGCATAATTAAGATAAGCAGCCAAAGCTGCACGAAGTGACCAATTTTTTATCTTAAATACATCAAATACAACGTCATAGCAGACACCTATCAAAAAAATGCCCAGTAGATGACAGGCAAAAAACGGTTCATTCAGGAACTTATATAGCATCGCACAACTGGCGATGGCCGTCGCGGTAGCTTTTTGCGGGAAATATACCCTGGCAAAAGTAAGTATGGTAAATCCGATGACAGTCAGCGGAACTGACGCATAAGGGACATTAGCACGATACAAAGCATCGCCCAGAACCGCTTCTGAAACGCCCCACAGCCCACCAAAAAACAATATCCCCCAAATATATTCTTTCTTCATCTTGTTCGTCTCCTAATAATCAGAACGTTTCCTTGCCAAAAACGCCATTTTGTCACTCCGTGCCCCACAACCAATACTGACAGAGTATAGCAAAATCCGAAAAATCCACCATACAATCGCCATTGATATCCGCAGGCGTGTACCGTTTCAAATCACCGGTGTAAGTTGTTAACAACTGATAGTAATCCAAGTCATAAGAACTTCGGGTATATTGTTCAAGGATACCGGTAACACTACAAAAGCGTTGGTTTGGTATGACATAGGGATGATATAATTGCTCATCATCCCTTTCAATGTTTTGATAGTCGGAGACCCAGCAACTAAAACTCGTGTCGCCTGGATCATCATAGTCTTGAAGAGCATAGTTGTCGCTTTCTTTGCCAAGGTTTACATCAGTAACAACGACATTTTCAACTCTAATCAGCATAGCCTCGTATTTCTCGGCGCTATGGTCGGCAACAAAATAACCATCGATGCCTGATTCATAAACAGGCGCTGCAATTTCGTTGACATCTACAACCAGCGGTTCAGGCACTGCATTGTTACTGCTTACAACAATAACACTAGGCATATCCTCGGCAATCATCTGTAGAAACGTGGTACCGCGAAACTCTTCGACCGTGACATTAAAAATTCTTACATAATCCCCGACACTAATGCTATCAAGATAACCCATTTGGTCTATATCTTTTATTTGGATAGCACCCCAGCCATCAGGATAATTGGGGTCATGGACGACGATTCTAGTCCTCTTACCAGGAAAAATGCACGTAACAATTCCCCCGGAGCATTCATCTATCAATATACCATCCAGCGGACTATTGCCGTTGGAGTCAGTGGTGTATTGGATTTCATAGATAGAGTATGGCTTAGCCAGACCCGAGCTGACCGTACCAAATATTGCTAAAACAATTACTAAAAGCATTAACTTTGTCTTAAGCATCCTGTTTCTCTCTACATATTAATTTGAAATTCATTATTCGACATTCTTTTGCCTCGCTGGGTACGGGTACCAGTCGGGATCATCGCGAGGAGGTACTTCCAGGTCATCAGGCCAATCTGCCTTCCAGACTGACTCGTTCCATTGAACATGGTAATCGCAGTAGAGAATAAAACCGCCCAGCAATCCACCCTGCCTGGCGTGACGGGCACCGAATGCTCGCGGGTAGCTGCCGCAGTGCTGGCCCGCTGAGCGATTGAGCTTATTTCCGTTGTAACCCAGTCGTGGGTCAAGAAGTTGGTCAAACAGTAAAATTACCCGAGCCGGATTCCTTATCTGCCCTACATTTAGAAAACTGGGCATTCGCCAGTTCAAATCCCCACTCGGCCAGCCGTAGGGTTTCCAGCAGTTTCTGTCAAGCTCCAGGCACGAGTTCATAGCGTAAGAAAAGAAACCAAACTTCTCCCGGTCCTGATTATAAAACTCTCGCGGCAGTAGCTTGGCAGAAGGGCATTGAAATATAGTCTCTTTGTCTGGATATTCTCTGCGGTTATGATTGCGCCAGGATTTTTCTCCCATTAGAGGAGGCAGTACATCGATCCAGCCGAAGTAATAATCTGCTAAGTCCGCGTATGTTTTGGGATTACTTGATGTACGGTCACGGCCATCAATGTGGGGGTAAAGATAATTGTTTTCCGCCGAGTAGACGTCAAAGACCAATCCCCATTGCCGTAATCGACTTTGGCAAATCGTTTGTTTAGCTGTGGACCTTGCTCGGCTAAGTGCCGGCAGAGCGAGGCCGATGAGTAAAGCTATTACTGAGATAACAACCAGAAGCTCAATTAGGCTAAATCCAAAACTAAAAGCAGGTCGAGATGTCTCCTTCAACGTTTCGGGCATTTTAGAAGTCCCTTCATATGCTTTTGGGGGGTCAGGGGCCGGGGTTCAGGGATCAGCAGACTCGTCGAAGCCTTCTCTGATCCCCGATCCCTGATCCCCGATCCATCCTGTGCTTTTTTCAAGTCTCCCCAGGCCTTGCGATAGCTGATATGAAGAGATTCACTGGCCAGCTTCAGTGAACCTTTAGCATCGATAGACTTAAGCAGTCGCCATTTGCCGTCGCCGAAAACGCCTTCAACGTCCTCAGTACTGAGCCAGAGTTTAAACCTTGCTCTCAACTTTTTCACATTTCTATCCTTCCTGCTGTCACGCGAAACAGCCAAGCTGACATTTACAGATTCTTATGTTGTGCTGGTTGCAAATCCGCCCAATCTCAGGAATTTCCACCCCGAGTTGCTGCGCCAGCTTAAAAGCCTCAGCACACATCAACTTCTTTTTACCCTCCGATTCCTGCACTCGATCGAGAACAGTGTTAATCAGCTCTTTCTTTTTGTCCATCTGCACTTCCTCATTAAGCGTAATCGTTATGTATAATTCGACATATCGCAAATGCAAAAAAAAGGCACAAGTTTGTGTAGCTTTTTATCCGTGATAATACAAGCGTCGGCTGCCTAATTACAAGCCCTTCTTCAAAAATTCTGGAAGCCGAATCAGAACCTGTTGCCTTCGAGAATAGGGCTGCCAAGCGAACCCAAGAGAGCAGTTATTTTTCTGAGTGGCAGTATAGGAGAAATCGATAAGAACGTGGACCCAGCTTCAATCATGCAGGTAGTTGAGGCGCTAGTCAAAGCAAATAAAAATTTTTACCTGCGGATATTGTCGGTCCGTGGTCGCGGTGCAGGGCGAAGGCGCATGGATTTCTTTGTGCGGCATCTACTTGAAGTAGAACCCCGAAGCCTGCCATAGACTTAATACAAACTCTCTATTCTACAGTTATCGACAGCTATCGTTCTCCAAGAAGCTTGTATTACGGACTTGCTGTCGATACTATTGAATGCAGAAAATGGCAACATGGCTATCGAGACAACATTGGAGTTGAATACAGCAATACTTAGAAAAGCCCAAAGATGCAGACCCAATCAGAGAAAGAGCTAAAAGGCTATATCTTCGACATAAAGAGGTACGCCATACACGACGGCCCGGGCATACGAACCACGGTATTCCTGAAGGGTTGCCCTCTGAGGTGCCGGTGGTGCCACAATCCTGAGAGCTGGAGACTCCAACCCGAACTAAGTCTACGGCACGGCAGATGCGTCAAATGTGGGCGGTGCATAGAAATATGCGGTTATGGGGCGATATCTCTGGTTAAGGAGGGGCTTGTCACTGACGTTGACAAATGCGTTCTCTGCGGCGAGTGCGTGAAGGCATGTTTAGCTGGTGCGAGGGAAATCATTGGGCAAGAAATGACCGCCGACGAGGTGATAGCTGAGGTGGAGAAGGACCGAATTTTCTACGACCAGTCAGCCGGCGGTGTGACATTCTCAGGCGGTGAGCCGCTAATGCAACCAGAGTTCCTTCTGGCACTGTTGAATCAGTGCCGCACAAGAGGTATTCATACGGCGGTCGATACAACCTGCTATGCGGAAGCCGATCTGATCCTGGAATTGGCAGACAAAGTAGATTTGTTTCTGTGCGACTTGAAGCACATGGACTCATCGGTTCATAAGCAGTATACTGGTGTAGGAAACGAATTGATACTCGATAATATCAGGCGACTTGCCGGGGCCAATGTAAGTATGATAATCCGGATTCCTGTCATCAGTGGCTTTAACGATAATGACAAGAACATTGAGGCAACAGCTTCATTTGCCCGGTCGCTTAGAAAAGTTGAGAGGATCGATATCCTGCCCTATAACCGTGGTGGTATAGAGAAAGCAGTACGACTTTCTGCTGATTTGGACTTAATGCGAACTCAAGCGCCCGATGATAAAAGGATGCAGGATATTGCAGATATGTTCAGAAGGCACAGTTTTGAAGTAAAAATAGGGGGTTGATGCGATGAACGAGCGAGTAAACAAATTGCGTGAACAGAGCGTGCGAACAAAGCCCTATATCTCGACCGAGCGTGCCGAGCTTGTCACCGAATTCTATCAGAGCGATACTCCGATGCGTGTGTCGGTGCCGGTGTGCAGAGCTCTATCATTTCAGCACGTCATGGAAAACAAGACAATATGCATCAATGAGGGAGAACTAATCGTCGGTGAGCGAGGTCCTGCACCTAAAGCAACACCAACGTATCCTGAGCTGTGCTGCCACGATATGGAGGACCTGCGGATAATCAATGTGCGCGAGAAGACTTCATTCATTGTAAGCGAAGATGTAAGGCGAATATACAAGGAGAAGATCATTCCCTTCTGGTGCGACAAAACAATGCGTGATAAGGTCTTTGAGGCGATGAGCCAAGATTGGCATCGTGCCTTCAATGCAGGTATTTTCACAGAGTTCATGGAACAACGCGCACCAGGACATGCGATCCTTGATGACAAGATCTACCACAAGGGGATGTTGGACTTCAAGAAGGCGATTATAGAAAACAGAAGGAAACTAGACTACCTAAATGATCCATGTGCCTATGAAAAGGACCAAGAATATCGAGCAATGGATATATGTGCAGATGCCGTTATTGCTTTTGCGAAACGACATGCAGACAAGGCGCTGGAGCTGGCTGAGGTTGAGAGCGATCCTGGTCGTCGTGATGAGCTGCAGCGTATTGCGGATGTCTGCTCGCACGTGCCGGCCCATGCGCCTCGTGATTTCTGGGAGGCGCTGCAAGCATACTGGTTTGTTCATCTGGGAGTGATTACAGAGTTGAATACGTGGGACTCGTTCAATCCTGGTCGGCTCGACCAGCATCTGTATCCCTTCTATATAAAAGGTCTCGAAGAGGGGACACTAACACCAGATAAGGCCAAGGAATTACTTCAGTGTTTCTGGATCAAATTCAATAATCAGCCGGCGCCGCCAAAGGTTGGGATCACCGAGGAGCAAAGCGGCACGTACACGGACTTTGCCCTAATCAATATTGGTGGGCTGACAGCGGATGGCGCGGATGGCGTTAATGAAGTTTCTTACATGCTCTTGGATGTCGTGGAAGAAATGCGATTGACACAGCCGAGCGGCTGCATCCAGATCAGCACAAGGAATCCTGACCATTTCCTCAAACGAGCGTGCCAGGTCGTTCGGACCGGTTTCGGCCAGCCATCGGTATTCAACACCGACGTGATTATCAAGGAAATGCTCCAAGACGGCAAGACAATCATGGATGCTCGCTGCGGTGGTCCCAGCGGTTGTGTAACGGTCAGTGCATTCGGTAAAGAAAGCTGCACTCTGACAGGGTATATGAATTGGCCCAAGATATTTGAACTGACTTGCTTTGGAGGTATTGACCCCAATAGCGGTGAGCAGATCGGGCCACAGACCGGCAATGCTAAACAGTTCACTACATACGGAGAGTTTTTAGAAGCCTACAAAACACAGCTTAAATACTTCGTTGATTTGAAGATACAAGGTAATAATGTTATTGAACGGTTGTTCGCCAATCTCATGCCGGCTCCATTCATGTCCATATTGATGGATGACTGTATCGCTCGCGGGCTGGACTATCATAATGGCGGTCCGCGATACAATCCCACATATATTCAGGGCGTAGGAATTGGCACACTGACCGACTCGTTAGCAGCGGTGAAGTGCCATGTCTTTGATAAAAAAAGCATCTCTATGGACGAACTACTAACGGCTTTGCAGGCGGACTTCGAAGGACATGAGCAGTTACGGCATGAATTACTCTATCACACACCAAAGTACGGCAATGATAACGACTATGCCGATGACATCACTGAAGAGGTTTTCAACGCCTATTATGATGTTCTGAATGGGCGTCCGAATACTAAAGGCGGGAGATACCGCGTCAATCTCCTTCCGACTACGGTGCACATCTATTTCGGCTCGGTGGTAGGTGCCCTACCCAACGGAAGGAAGGCCGGCGAGCCAGTCTCCGAAGGGATTTCGCCAACACAGGGAGCAGATAAGAAAGGCCCTACAGCAGTTATCAAATCAGCTTCGCGGATCGACCACGCACGCACAGGTGGAACGCTGCTGAATATGAAGTTTAATCCGCAGGTGCTTGCTGGCGATGATGGAATTGAGAAGTTTGCGCATCTGATTCGGTCGTACTTCAGGCTTGACGGTCATCACGTTCAATTCAATGTCATTACAGCCGACGCGTTGCGAGAAGCCCAGCAGAACCCCGAACAGAATCGCGAACTGATTGTCAGAGTAGCCGGCTATAGCGACTACTTCGTTGACGTGGGCCGTGACCTGCAAAACGAGATCATCGCTCGTACAGAACAGCAGGCCTTTTAGAAATATAAAAATCAAAATGCAAAATGTGAAATTAAGAAAGTCATCCAGCACTTAAAAACTTCAAGTGCTGGATTCCACAATTTTGATTTTTAATTCTGGAACAAGACATTATTGAGTACTCGTTATATTGACATGGAGGATCACTGCCATGAGGAGATTTTTTATAGTCGGGGTGACTATCATATTTCTGGTCGTAACTGGGTGTAAAGTTTCATCGGATGAGAACCAGCTTGAGACATTCATTCGAGCACATGTTCAGAAAGTAGAACCTCTAACAACGAAGGCGAATCTTGCGTATTGGGAGGCGGCAACTACGGGCAAGGAGGAGAAGTTCCGCGAACTTGAGCAGCTTCAACTTGAGATTCGCAGGATATACAGTGACACCAACGACTTTCGCTTGCTGAAGGACCTCAGAGAGCGCGGACGCATCGAGGACTCACGGCTTGCCCGGCAATTAGAGAAGCTCTATTTGGCGTACTTACAGAACCAAATTGAGCCGGAGCTTATGACACATATTATCGAGCTGGACACGAAAATCACGGAAACATACAACAACTATCGCGGTAAAATCAACGGTGAAGAAATCACAATGAGTGACATATACACAATCCTGACAACTGAGAAGGACTGCGTAAAAAGAGAGGCGGCCTGGAAGGCAAGCAAACAAGTAGGAAATGTAATAATCGATGATTTTTTGGAGTTGGTGAAATTACGAAACAAAGCGGCGAGAGATCTGGGATTTGATAACTACCATACTCTGTCTGTTTTTGCCGGGGAACAAAGCGTAGAGGAGTTGGACAGAATCTTTGCCGATCTGGAGAAACTAACCCGAGAACCTTTCGAACAACTCAAGAAAGAGCTCGATAAAATCCTTGCTGAAAGTTATGGCATTGCATGCGAAGATCTGATGCCCTGGCACTATCATGATCCGTTCTTTCAGAGAACACCGCTGGTCTATGAATTGGACCTGGATATGTATTACAAAGATCGAGACGTTAAAGAACTCGCCGAGAGGTACTATGCAAGTGTCGGCTTACCGGTGGATGACATTCTGGCCAGAAGCGACTTGTACGATCGAGAAGGCAAGTATCCGCACGCCTTTAGTCATGATGTGGACCGTAGCGGCGATGTTCGGATACTCGCCAACCTTCAGGATACCGAACGATGGATGGAGACAATCCTGCACGAATTGGGACATGCAGTCTACAGTAAATATCACGATCGATCTGAGCCCTGGCTGCTAAGAGAACCGGCCCACAGCTTCACGACTGAGGCTATAGCGATGTTCTTCGGCAGGCTGAGTCGAAACGCCGCTTGGATGCAAGAGATGTTGGGACTGCCGGCGGAAGAACGGATCAAGATTGAGAGAATAAGCACCAAGTATATGCGATTCCAGCAGATCTTATTTGCGCGATGGGCGATGGTAATGTATAACTTTGAAAAGGCTCTTTATGCTAATCCCGAGCAGGATCTGAACACACTCTGGTGGGACATGGTTGAGAAATACCAGTTGGTAAGGCGGCCTCGGGGGCCAGCCGATGCCGGCTGGGCCTCAAAGCTGCACTTTACGACGGCCCCCTGCTATTACCACAACTATGTGCTCGGAGAGCTGCTAGCCTCGCAACTACATCACCATATTGTCCACAATGTCTTTGAGCTTGAATCAGATAAAGCTCGCCCGCTGGCGGCCAAGGGTCTCAGCTATGTTGGCGACAAACGCCTGGGGCGTTATCTTCGTCAGAACATTCTCGCACCCGGCGCACGTTATCACTGGAATGAGATGATCACCAAGGCAACAGGAGAACCTCTGAACCCGAGTTACTTCGTTGAGCAGTACATCCAGTAAACTATGGCGTACCAGATCCAGTCACTGCGTCCACTCGAATAGGTGCTGCATTATGGAAATCTAATGGTCTACCTGATTGCCATATTAATTTACCTGTTGGCACTGACCGGCATAGGCATATACAAGTCCCGGCAGATAAAGACACAGGCCGATTTTTCCGTCGCTGGTCGGTCCTTGTCACCATGGATACTAGTCTGCACGATGCTGGCAGTATGGATAGGGACAGGGTCCATCGTGGGCTATGCGGGCAAGACATACGAGACGGGATTGGCGGCTTTGATTCTGCCTGTCGGCAGCGTCATCGGCATGATGCTGCTGACCCGAATTGCTCCGAGAGCGCGCAACTACTCTGCTTACTCCGTACCCGAGATCATTGGCTCACGTTACGGGCAAACCGCCAGACTTCTGGCGGTCGTGGCCCTGGTAATTGCATACATGGTGATCGTGAGCTACCAGTTCAACGCCGGCGGCGCGGTGCTGGAAGTCATCCTCCAAGACGAGGCTGGCAATCCACTTTTATCAGCCGGCACTTCTACCATCATTGCCGCTGTGTTTATCATCGCTTTTGCGACACTGGCAGGCCTGTTGAGTCTGGCATACGCTGATATCGTCACGGGGATAATCATCACGGTTTCTCTGTTCGTGGCTTTTCCGGTCCTCTGGTTCAAAGCAGGCGGTTGGAGTGGAATGGAAGCAAGCTTTACACAAATGGGTAAGCCCAGTCACATGAAGTTCTGGGGCGTCTACAGTAACATCGAGATTATCAACTACTGCCTGCCGGTGTTTCTATTAATCATGGGGGACGCAAATCAATACCAGCGTTTCTTCGCAAGCAAAAGCGCCAAAGGCGCCAAGGCTGCAACCACGTTCATGGTGCTTGCCGTGCTCGTCATAGAGAGCCTGATTATCCTCGAAGCTTGGATCTGCTCCAGCATGATTCCCAACGCAGCCAACGGAAAGTATGTGCTCATCTACGCAGCCAAGAGTCTCATGCCGCCAGTTCTGGGGGTCCTGTTTCTTATCACCGTGGTAGGTATCATCATCTCCACTGCTGATTCCTTTCTGCTGATTCCTGCTACCTGCGTTATCCGCGACATATATTTGAACTACATAAATCCAAAAGCCTCGGACAAGAGGATCATCTTCTGCAGCAGGCTGCTTATTCTATTATTCGGGGCCGTTGCCTATTCTGCGTCACTGGCCTTCGCAAAATCGACGACCATTTTTGAAAAGGCTCTGTACGCATACACGATCTACGGCGCAGCGATTACCCCCTGTCTTGTGGCTGCGCTGTTCTGGCCGGGAGCAACCAAGCAAGGCGCCATCGCGTCCATTCTCTGTGGTACGATTGTAGCCTTGGCTTGGGCGGAGATGGATTTCATCCGCAATTCCCTGCCGGCGTGGGCCTCAGAACTGGATGCTGTATTGCTAGCTATAACCGTATCGGTCATCGCTCTAATATCTGTGAGTCTATTTACCAGAAAGAAACGCTAACATCGAAAGGTTTCTGTGGTGTTTGCTTCGAGCATCTACATACAAAGAAGAGAACAACTGAGGCAACAAATCCGGTCGGGAGTGATCTTGCTGATGGGCAACCAGGATGTTCCTATGAATTATGCAGACAATCCGTACCCCTTCAGACAGGATAGTTCCTTCTTATACTTCTTCGGACTCGATAAGCCCGGCCTAGCTGCCCTGATTGATGTGGATGAGGGAATCGAGACCGTATTCGGCGACAATCCTACGATTGATGAGATCGTCTGGATGGGGCCACAGCCCTCACTCGAAGAGGTCTGTTCACAAGTCGGTATTTCAAACACAGGCTCAAGTAACGAACTCGACCCTGCCATCCAAAAAGCACGTCGCAAAGACAGAACCATCCACTTTCTGCCGCAGTATCGGTCAGAGAACACTGTCAAGATCGGCTGGCTGCTGGGTATTGAGTCGAGCCGCATTCAGGACTTTGTCTCTGAACCTCTGATCCGAGCCGTTGTCGCACAGAGGTCTATCAAATCACCTGAGGAGGTCCAGCAAGTTGAGCAAGCCCTTGAAATTACACACGACATGCAAATTGCAGCTATGCATCGGGCCAAGCCCGGGATTTACGAGCGAGATATTGCGGGGATCATGGAGGGCATTGCGGTATCCAAAGGCGTACGACCGGCCTTTCCCACCATTTTCTCAGTACATGGAGAGACACTCCACAATCACAGCCACGATAGTCTAATGCAGGAAGGTGACATCGCTGTGAACGACTCCGGTGCTGAATCTCTACTGCATTACGCCAGTGACATTACCAGGACAATCCCCATTGGCGGAAAATTCTCTCAACAGCAGCGGGACATCTATCAGATTGTGCTGAATGCCCAGGAAGAGGCCATCGCGGCGATCAAGCCAGGCGTTGAGTTCAGGCACGTGCATCGAATCGCATGTGTGGCGCTTGCATCCGGCCTGAAAGAACTCGGGCTTATCAAGACAGACCCAGAAGAAGCGGTCAAGGCCGGAGCACATACATTATTCTTTCAGTGCGGACTGGGGCACATGCCTGGGCTTGACACGCACGATATGGAATCTCTCGGCGAAGACTATGTGGGCTATACGGACCAAATCAAACGAAGAACAGAATTCGGCTGGCAGTGGCTTAGGCTGGCTAAGGCTCTGGAGGTAGGCTATATCGTTACTGTCGAGCCAGGGCTTTACTTTATTCCTCAGCTGATTGATTCTTGGAAGACCCAGCGCAAATACGCAGCTTTGATAAACCACGCACAGGTTGAAAAATACAGGGACTTTGGCGGCATTAGAATCGAGGATAATGTCTTAGTTACCGATGATGGCTGCCGAATCCTTGATCCAGAGATCCCTAAGAGCATCGACGAAGTCGAAGCTGCCTCATCACAATAGTAGTGCCGCAATCCATCTCAAAACGTTCAAGCTGACCTGTGAGCGGTGTGGACGAAATCGCTCAATATCTTATCAGAACCTGATAAGGCTTAGACATCAGTCTTCTTTCGCCCCAATGGCCCTACAAATCGAAGCTGGCATCAGAAAACAGCACGCGGGTTTTGCTCTGCGATTAATAATTTGGAGGATTTTTAGATAGACTTCGGTAACTTCAAGTCAAGTACAAACAGCAATCGTGAATCTGCAACAATAAAGGACTACGTTAGGCCCTTAAGGTTTTGTTGCTTGATACCGATACTCTTCCGCCTTGTGCCGGACAATTTCACCTTCAATCATATAGATAACGTCCTCCGCTATATTAGTTGCGTGGTCTGCTATGCGCTCGAGATGCCGTGAGGCTGAGAGCATATGAACCAAAGACTCGATCTGCTGTGGATTCCTGCAAATTGCATCCTGGACTATCAAGTACATTTGTCGGTTCATAGCATCGATTTCATTATCCGAGGCACATACCCGGCGAGCGATATCAGCGCTCAGATTTACCAGAGCATCAAGGCTTTCTTTTAGCATCTGCTGAGCCTTGCGTGCCATTCCAACAAAGTCGAAAGATATATCCACCGGAGGCTGGGTTGCAAGAAAAGCCGCCCGTTCGGCGACGTTGACTGCCAAGTCCCCCACGCGTTCGAGATCGTTGTTTATTTTGAGCACAGCGATTATGAATCTCAAATCGATTGCGACCGGCTGATGCAAAGCAAGTATCTTTAGACAGCTTTCTTCCACCTCGACTTCCATCTCATCTATCCTGATGTCCTTTTCGATTACGCTATGGGCCAGATTTCCATCGCGGCTCTTGATTGCCAAAGTTGCCTCGCGGACACTTAATTCAGTCATTGCTCCTAATGTAAGGATGTCCTTCTTCAGTTTTTCTATTTCTCGTTCTAAATGAACTGGCATCGTTCAATTCCCTTTCGTTATAGTTGATATCTGCGTTCCTGACCGGATACAAGTGGGCATTTATACTTTGTGTCCTGAAAAAGCACCTCTCCTTCTTTATCAGCCACGATCATTGTCTTTGTGTAGTTAAACGTTGGTGGAATCTCATTGATTATCTCGATTCGGCTCCAGGGCACAACCCTCACCATTACATTACCTATTTCTATGTCTCTCGGCCCATTGACAACTCTCCCGAAGTGGAATGTCCTGCAGTGCAAGCGAACGTATGAATCTGTTATCTCCATTACTTTACCGACCAGCAGGTGATTGTGCGCATCGGGGTAGTTCTTTATGGTTCTTATCTTCCAGATGCTTGTCTCAGTCATCTCGCCCATACTCTTATCCAAATCTGCCTGTAACGTAGTCCTCAGTCTGTTTTTTGCTTGGATTGCTGAAAATTTTGGAAGTATTGTCATATTCGATAAGTTCGCCGAGGCAAAAAAATGCCGCACTTTCACTGACACGAGCAGCCTGTTGCATGTTGTGAGTTACGATTACTATTGTGTAAGAGCTTTTAAGCTGCTCGATAAGGTCTTCAATCTTTCCCGTAGCCAGCGGGTCAAGTGCAGAGCAAGGCTCATCCATCAAAAGCACACGCGGTTTCGTCGCCAGTGCACGGGCAATGCAAAGCCGCTGCTGCTGACCACCTGAAAGTGCCAATGCAGATTTTTTCAAATCATCCTGCACTTCATCCCATAGCGCTGAAGCCTTTAAGCTCTGCTCAACTATGTGTTGCAGCTTAGATTTATTCTTTACACCTTGCAAACGAGGTCCATACGCCACGTTGTCAAAAATGCTCTTTGGAAACGGATTTGGCTTTTGAAAAACCATGCCTACTTGCTGGCGCAGGTTGACAAGATTGATTCGCTTATCATATATATCTTGACCATCGACTTCGAGTTTGCCTTCGGCACGAGCGTGTGGCACAAGATCATTCATTCGATTTATACTTCGCAGGAACGTGCTTTTACCACAGCCGCTCGGACCGATTATAGCAGTGACACTACAAGGATAAATATCCATGGTAATATCTTTAACACCGACCGTTGAACCATAATACATGCTGAATTGATCGGCGCGAATTATTGCGCACTGGCATTTTTCTGTATTAGATTCGTCTGCAGCACCCTTTATTCTCTGAACCGTTATAGTTGGTTCGATGACGGATTTTGATGCTTTAACGTCCAAGGCCGACTTTAACATTTGATTATTACTTTGTTTGGTCATTGTTGTCTCACAATGAAAAAGCTTTAATTAGCGTCCTTTGAGCTTTTTGAAAACGCGCGAGCGTAAGATAATTGCAACTGTGTTAAGCCCTAAGATCAACAAAACAAGAGTGACCACCATGCCATATTGGTTATGGGGCACCATCATTGCCAACCTGTCGCCCACCGCCATATCATAGCTGCCATAAGAGAGCGTTCGTGTTGAATCGAATATTGATTTTGGTATAGGTCCGAGCGCGACAGCGCCGGTAAAGAGAATAGGTGCTGTTTCTCCCGCAATTCTACTTAAGCTCAATATAACACCTGTTAAAATCCCCGGAAGCGCCGCTGGAAATATGACCGTGATAAAGGTTTTGAACCTGCTTGCTCCAAGCGCCAACGAGGCCTCCTTATATGTTTGGGGCACCGCTCGTATAGCCTCCTCGCTGGCTCGAATCATTACGGGCAATGTCAGTACCCCAAGCGTCAGCGACGCTGCCAAAATGCACGGCTTAGACTCGAAACCCAGCACGGGGAACAGAAAGAGTACAAAAAATGCCAGACCGAAAAGACCAAATATTATGCTCGGTACGCCGGCAAGCGTATTTATACACATACGAATTATTCTCACAGCGAAGTTATCCGATGCGCACTCGACCAGATACGCCGCTGATATAATTCCAAGCGGGACTGCAACCAGCATCCCCAGCAAGGTAATCACGAGTGTGCCGAGTATTTCAGGGCCGATACCACCAAAGTAGTGGCTGTTGACATTGTCATCGATGAAATACTGCCAGTAGAATGTCCAGCGTGGCTTGAGCATTCGGGTTAGATTCTCAGGGACATAATCGAATAATGGCTCTATAATTGTACCAGCAAATTGTTCCGCTCGTGGACTTAGGACTTTGACAAGTGGTTTACCTGGTTCTTTTTCGACCCACTGCTCAATCCAAAGAAGGTTATCCAGTAACTTCTGGGCATGGTCCCATCTTGTCGCACCGTAGCGTAGTCTGACCAATGCAGGAACAGGCTCGCCAGGTTTGGGTCTAAGCAACTTCACAATAATTTCCTCCACCTCAGCGAGAGAACCGGCATATTCATAATATCTGCTCAGATCGGTGCTTTCTGCTGCTTTTTGAAACTCCTTTGCCAGTCTAAAAAAATCTTCTGCGCGTGTACCTTTAATGCGAGTGTCATTCTCATATTTAAGGACGTATTCAATATTTTCTCTTATCTGCTCAATATCCCTGCATACGAAGGCATTCTCAAGTTTGTTTCGTAAGTCTCTGCTGATCGACCGCAGTTGGGTATACTCATCGATAGAAACATCTTTGTATCGAAGTTCTTTTCCAAACTCTCTATGGATCTTACGGGCTTCATCCGTCAGTGCCTCGGTATCAATCCCCCTTTTAAACTTGTCTATTGTTTCGTAGACCACCTTGCGGATGTGTTCGGCCTGGTTAATTTCCTTCTCCAGGCTCGATGGGTCCCCTCTTTGAAAAATCGAAAGCTGCATTTTGCGGAACTCAACAGTGCCCTGGAAGACAACGGCACCCGTACCTCGCCATATCATCGGACCGAGTACTGCGACTAAGGCAAAACACATCAGTACAACCGACAGGGCGGTCAATGCCGTAAATGCTCTATCAATTATTCCGCGAACAGCTAATCTCATTATTCTTTCCCCAGCGTCTTTTTCGCGCGCTCAAGGAAGTACTCGCTAAGCAAGTTCAGAAAGAAAGCCATGACCAGCAGCAGTACACCAACGGCAAAAAGTGCCCAATAATGTGGAGTATCACGCGGTGTTTCTCCCATATCCCCGGCTATCGTAGCAGTCATTGTGCGAACCGATTGCGAAAGGTCCCACCAGGGATGAGGGATCTGGTTGGCATTACCCGAGGCCATCCATACCACCATCGTCTCACCAATAGCCCTCATCATTCCTAAAACAATTGCCGCGATGATGCCACTATGGGTCGCGGGGATGACCACCCTTAACATTGTTTCCATGCGTGTTGCACCAAGACTGTAGGATGCTTCTCGCAGCTCTAGGCCTAAAGCTGAGATCGAATCTTCGGCGACGCTGATGATTGTCGGAAGAGCCATCACTGCTAAAATCAAAGAAGCATTCAGAGCATTGGTTCCTGTGGGAAATCCCCATTTCTTCTGCATCCAGGGGGCTAGTACCAACACTGCAAAAAATCCATAGGCCACAGACGGTATAGCAGCAAGAATCTCAATTAGAGGTTTAACAAAGCCTCTGATCTTGAAGGACACAATGTCACTTAGAAAGATGGCAGCCATAATGCCTACTGGAACTGAAAAAACCAGTGCCGCTACCGTTACGTATGCCGAACCAGCTATAAGAGCCAACGCACCGAACTTTGCATTTTCCGCTTCCGGATACCAGCTTGAGCTTGTAAGGAATTCTATAAGGCTGAGCCTGGTAAGAAATGGAAGCGCTTCGCGGATAACAAAAAAGAAGATAAGAAAAACTGCTATAACAGACGTGGATGCAATTGCAAACAATACAGTCCTTCCAAGGTGCGATAGGATGAAACCTTTCAGGTCCTGCCTAGGCGTCAAAACCAGCGGCCGAATCCGACCGGCCGCTGGTTCTAATAAAGCTGTAACATTCCTTTGGCTCATCGTTGCCCACTGGTAAATGAGGATAATGCAAACTTACTAATAGTTCGTTAGCGACACAAATCCCTTTGCCTCAATGAGTTCCTGCCCCTTTTCGGTCAGATAGAAGGTGCAGAATTTGTGAACCATAGAACCGAGTTTGGGATAACCATTAGTAAACATGTAAAGTGGCCTGGTAACCGGGTAGGTGCCACTTGCAATGGTGTTTCTGCTTGGCATAATCCCATCGATTCTAAGAGCACGAACATTTGAGTCCACAAAACCAAGACCAACATAGCCTATAGCACCTCTTGTTGTCTTGACACGGGCGTGGGCCTGTGGATTAGAATTGACGTATTCCACATTCCCTGCCATTTGCTGCTTTTGCATGACCAGTTTGTGGAAGGTCTCATAGGTTCCTGAGGATGTATCCCGGCTGATGACCACGATAGACATATTCGGTCCATCAACTTGCCTCCAGTTTGTTACCTTGCCTGTGTAGATGTCACGGACCTGCTCCTTCGTTAGCTCTCGCACCGGATTAGATGGATGAACAACAACACAAACACCGTCCATTGCAACTACGTGTGCTACCGGAAAAATTCCATTTTCGACTGCCCTTTTGAATTCCTTTTCCTTCATAAAGCGACTCATATTCGCAATATCACACCGCCCATCCACCAAAGCCGCAGCGCCATCGCCACTACCTGTCTTCTTCACCGTGATATCAACGTTGGGGGAAATAGCCTTGAAATGTTCTGCAAATGCATCCGCAATAGGGCCGACAGTGGTGGAACCTTCTATCTGTAGGCTCTCGGCTAAGCTTACGCTGCTCATTAGAAGCAGCATAACTGCTACCGTTAAAATTCTGTTTCTCATATTCATGTCTCCTAATAAACCATACTCTACTTTTGTTAAAACTGTGTTAGTACTTTGTTAGGATATTGTTAGCAGTCCAAGATAAGCTGGTCCTTAGAACTTGAGTTTAAGGTCGGCTTGGAGCCTTCGGTATTCGGTATCAGAGATGCTCTTTACGATTTCGTTGTCGAAATATGTCACTGCTGCCTGGACGTTTTTGGCGACCTGGTAAGCGAAGCCGAATCGATGCCCTTTGCTGCTGTTCGCACCGGGTCCTCCTATACCACCACCAACAAAATCCGAATCTGTGAAAGCAGCAAGCACAGCATCAGCTTCGAGGTCTCTGTAATCGTAGGATATTTCCCACGAACCCGGCGTTTTGGCTTTGTTAATCTTTCCACCAATCAACCAACCAGTGTCGTAGTTGGTGCTTGCATTGGTATTTTTAGCGTAGTCTCCGTAAATTGAGATTGGCATATCCATCAGCTTGGTTCCGTATTCAGCAAAAACTTCGAAGATATCATAATCGCTGGCCCAGGCACCACCGCCAGGCATTGCCGCATTAGCTCCAAGAATACCGTAAGTATCAGTCCTGCCGCGTATGTTGTCGTAAGCGAAGTAGCTTACGCCAGCAATGATATGGTCGGGATTTCTTACGGCGTGATCTACATAGCCCTGGATACCCCAAAGAGATGTGTCAACACCGCTGGAACTCTCCTCTACCCAGAATCCACCGCCATTGACGTTGACCTTGGTGCTCTTGCCAAGTGAAACCGCATATTGCGCACTAATACCTTCTGGATTCAGGTCACTATCCCAGATGAGTTGATTCTTGCCGGGGCGGTAAAAGGGATTCTTGACTTTACCACCGTATACATCTAAACCCGGAATCGTTACAGGGTGGTAGCCGAAGTAGCCCAAATCGAGCCAGATGTCCTTGCTGGAGAAGAACCCGTCCAGTGTCTGATTGGTCGAAATTGGGTCGCCAAAACTGCCGGCACCTACGTCAGTGGCGTAGTTGGGGTCTGTACCTTCTTTATCAACGTCTACGTAAAGGTCCCTCTCTCCAGTGGCAATTCTGAAAAAAACATCCCATTCATCATTCAACTCTGCTGCGAGGCCGAGGCGAGCTCTAATCCTGTTGCGATGGCGTTCAGCTTTGCCTTGCTTATCAATGTACTCATAGCGGTATCTAAAATCACCCGACCACTTGATTTTCTCAGCCCACTTAAGACTATCCGGCAGAGCGGCACTGGGCTTTTCCTGGACTTTCTGTTCAACTTTATCCAATTTCTCAGTAAGTGCCTGTTCCTTGAGCCTTTGCCTTGATTCAAGTTCAACAATTTTTTGCTGTAGCTCCGACAGTTTCTGCTGTTGATCCTTCAGTTGCTCTTTTAGATCGCTAAGCTCATCCGCCATAACAGTCCCTGTTGGCCACAAAAAATTCAAAACAAGCAAAATAGTTAATCCCACAAATCCTTTTTTGATCCATCCTTTCTTCATTTTGAGTGCCTCCAAAAAGGAAACAACTAAATTGTTAAGTCTGCTTAAAGCCATCCTTGAGCAGACACGCGTTCGGATCGTTGCAATTAGTACTCTGGTTTTGTTAAGGCAAAATCAAAGATATGTTAGAATCGTGTTAATATCGCAGGCGGATTTCCTTGCATCCGTCATTTAAAGGGGGCTTTTGCTAGATAAAAACACTAAACAGATGTTAGAAATTTATTAGTATTCTGTCAGAAATGTACTAAGAGCGTCTAACAGAATGAGAAGAATGGCTTTCTTTTATCATTCCAGAGCAACCGTGAGTTATGTAAAAAGCCGTAAGGGAATGGATTCCCGCCTTCGCGGGAATGACAGCCGTAGAGTATTCTTTATTTTGTTAGGACCTCTAATTATCCGGTGGGCGTAATCAGAGAAATTTTAATTCCCTGCGGTGGTGGCTCTCTGATACGACATGGCCTCTGATTCGATTCAGCTCTGGGGTAAATGAATAGTAAAAGTGCTGCCTTTGCCTGGTGTGCTTTCGACCGTGACATGGCCACTATGTACCTGGGCTATGTGTTTGACTATAGCCAGGCCGAGACCTGTGCCGCCGAGTTTTCGGCTTCGACTCTTATCAACGACGTAAAAACGCTCAAAAATACGTGAGAGATGCTCCGGTGCTATTCCGCAGCCGTGATCCTTTACCGATATAGTTAACTCTCCGTTCTGTTTGTCAACTGTGAGTTGAATGCTGCTGCCAGAATCGCTGTATTTTATTGCGTTATCGATCAGATTAACTAAAGCCTGTTCAAGCAACGCGGTATTAATTTTGCCCCGTAAGCTTTCGTCGCAAACAAGGTCAATTTTCATCTGCTTCTTTTCGGCTTTTACAGTCGATAGCTCAATAGCAGCTTGCAGTATCGGCCGTAGAGACATTTCTTCTAAAGGGATTTGCCTTTTCTCGCTGCTTTCTTCCAGGCGTGACAGACTCAACAAATCCTCGATGATGGCGTTGAGCCTATCAGAATGCTTGGCCACGATGTTCAGGTAATGTTCTGCTTTCTCAGGCTCCTTCACTGCTCCATCAAGCAATTCTTCCACGAAACCTTGGATAGAAGTAACTGGCGTTTTAAGCTCATGTGAGACGTTAGCAACAAAATCGCGACGTATATTCTCAAGCCGTCGTATCTTTGTCATATCATTCAAAACGATTACTGCTCCACCCCTGCTATTTTCGCTTCCACTTAGACTGGCGCCGTGAATCTGGATGAATCTTTCACCTTCCGGAGCCAAACGAATAGTTGCTTCAGTGGGTTGTTGAGCACTGAGAGTATTATATACAAACTGCTGAATATCGACGTTGCGAATGATTTCTTCGACGCTTCGGCCATGGGCTTTTTCGGGTTCAAGGTTCAGAAAATCTGCGGCCGCTTTATTTATGCTTACGATATGCCCATCGGCATCAACAGCCAGCACTCCTTCTACCATGCTTGAAAGAACTGCTTCAAGCTCATTTCGCTGTCCGGTTATGGTTAGAATTCGTTCATGCAGTTCAATTGCCATTGTGTTTAACGCCTTAGCTAAAGCGCCTAATTCTTCAGAAGCCGGCACAGGAACTCTTCGGTCGAGTTCGCCCTGCGAGAAGCGTTCGGCTGTCTGTGTCATATTCACTATCGGCCTGCTTATTCGACGTGATATGAGCCAACTCAAAATAGCAGCAAAGGCCGCTACCATAAGACCACTGTATAAAATCTTAACATAGATGTCATGGAGAGCCTGGTCAATTGCGGTAGCAGGTATCGACGCCCGGACTACGGCTAAAATCTGATCCTTACCACGAAGGGAAATCGCTACATACATCATGTTTTCGCCGAGGGTTCGGCTAAACCTTAGCGACCAACCAGAACCCTGCCGAAGCGCATTGATAATTTCCGGTCGGTCGGAGTGGTCTTCAATAACTGTGGGATCCTCATCGGAATCGCCAATGACTTTACCCGAAGGCAAGATCACGGTGATGCGAGTTTGACCATCTCCAGCTTGGCCAAGCCTTTTACAGAGTGAATCAATCTCAGTTGTATCTTCGTTCTCTAAAATGGCTGAGATTTGCTCTGCCGCCACGTACGCAATAGTGTTTAGCTCCTCACTAGTTTGATCGAGATAAAAACCACGAAATGAATAAGATAAATACCAGGCCACAGCAACCAGAGCCAATAGTGTCACGAGTAAATAGGAAGGATATAGCTGCCAAATTAGTCTTCTTCTAATCATGGATCAATCTTTGAATCGGTAGCCTACACCGCGAACGGTCTCAATGTATTTGCTATATGACCCCAGCTTTTTTCGCAAAGACACTATCTGGACATCTACTGCCCTGTCGGTCACCAGATAGTCATCGCCGTGTAAGGCGTCAACAATCTTATACCGTGTAAAGACAAGGCCCGGACGTCTGGCTAACAAATGAAGAATATTAAATTCCGTGAAGGTAAGTTCGATTTTTTTATCTTTTATCATTACTCGCCGCCGGGCAGGTTCAATAGTCAAATCCTCGATCTTTATTGCTGTCTTATCATCAGATTCCTCAGCCATCCTTCGTAAAATCCTGCGAACCCGCGCTACCAACACCTTTCCACTGAACGGTTTTGTCACATAATCGTCAGAGCCAAGTTCCAGGCCAGTTACAATGTCTGACTCTTCCCCTTTGGCTGTTAGCATTATAATAGGAATATTGCTGGTTTTAGTGTCACTTTTCAGTTTTCTGCATACTTCCAGACCATCGATGCCAGGCAGCATCAAGTCCAGTATTATCAGATTAGGTAGCTTCGAATGGGCTATCTGTAGTGCCTGTTCACCTGTCTCACAGGTTAGAACTCCGTAGCCTTCGCGAGCGAGATTGAGCTGAACAAGCTCCCTTATGTCCTCCTCATCGTCTACGACAAGTATGTTTGGCTTTGTCATGCAAACCTCTGTTTATAAAAGTCCACACAATTCCCGTTTCTCTTAAGAATGGTGAAAAATTATATATATCCTTTTTAGTTCATACCAGCATTGGGCAATAGATCGTTATTCAGAAATGCTCACATAACACAGTAATAATGGCCTTAAAATGCGGTCCTGTCAAGGCCAGAACCGAGAAGCATTTTCGATTTAGGGTGGATATGCCGTTTATTAACGCAATCTTAACAAAATACTAACTACGCTTTAATTACTTTAAAGTAGGATTTTGTAGATGGATTAGTGTTGAGGCAACGTTAGCCAAAGGCAATTTGGTATTGATACAGAAAGGCTCGCAACATGACGGAAACCTTGAAAAATATCGTTTGTGGCTTAGGTGCGTTGTACTTAATTTATCACTGTGGCTCTCTTATGCTTCTACTGGCGAAGGAGCTTTTACATTGCGGCTTCAAGCGAAGTGGTAGTGATTTGAATTCGGAAAGTGGTGAAACGCAAATGGTGCGGCACACTAGTGCTCTGTCTAAGGATAAATGATGACTGTCATTCTGAGCAAAGCGAAGAATCTCAATTGATAAGGCCAGATGCTTCGCCTTCGGCTCAGCATGACAACCCCTCAAACATCCTAAGACAGAGCACTAGTGCCGCTTCTATTAAATAAGTTTCAGTTTTATAGTTGTGTCATTCCTGCGAAACCTGTCCTGAGCGAAGCCGAAGGAGCAGGAATCCATTCCATTATTTCTGGATTCCGCATCAAAGCTTGTCCTGAGCGCAACCGAATGGGTGCGAAATGACAATTCGTTATAATCTTGTTGAAATCGTTTGCTTTGTCATTCATTCGAGGGTCAATAAAACCGCTTAAACCTTCATATTTTCGAAACCGTGCTTGCCTGTCCCTGCAAGCAGTAAGCAGGGTTCAGCCGCTTGCCCGCCCCAATCATCATTACGATATCGTAGTGCAGCCTCCTCGCGATTTTTTCCAGCTCTGCTATTTTTTCCGCGGAAACCGACATAACTGCTCTTCTCCTAATTTCAAACGTCTTTCGTCCGTCTTGCGTCTTTGGTCTTAACTGTTCGCTGAACGCTCCACGCTGAACGCTCTTCATTTGGCGGAGTAGTAACAAACAAAACCGCTATATGCAACGAAACTTTTGGGGCAATGGGCGCTTCAGGTGACGATTTATCTCTGCATAGGGAAAACGCCTTAAACAAGACTATGGTGGACCCTCCGTTTGTCAATTCCCCAGTCTACGACAATCGATGTAGGCAAGGCAAAAAAAGAGGTCTTGAAAATACAAGGCAAGGGTGGGTAGAATTAGGCAGCAAGAGAAATAAAGATTATGACTTGGTGGGGAAGTTGTTATGGGTTCCATAATTTTAGATTTACAAAGAGATGCTATGGATTCTTCCGTTGTATTAACAGATTTGCTGCGCAAAGCGCTTGTAGTGGCTAAGAAATTAAAAATTGATGAATTTCAACGTTGGGTAGAATGTGAGCTTAATGGATACCAAGATACTTCCGAAGAAATACCTAAATATCGTGAGGTAGTAGGTGAAATAAAGGCTTGGAATCCATATCACGGTTGGATACCGGTAATCGTTCGAGATGTTGAATGGTCTGAATCGATACGGAAAAGAAAGATAGGACAACCGATAAGTGAACTCGAGAGTATTGTGAAAAGACTCCTGCAAAATGAGTGAATTTTCGACAGACGAAGTCGAATAGAAGATGGTCCTCGACGATGAAGGTCAATTCGGAAACGAAAGAATTGATTTTGATGTCCTTTAAGGCTCAACAGGCCGTGTTTGGACAGAGCATCCTCGATAACTCTGTCGTTGCTCTTTGAAAAGTTAATTTTTCAGCACAACTGGGATTAATCATCCAGTCTCTCTGGCATTCAACAGAGAGGTAAATGTTCGGTAACTCCGCATCTTTTCCGGCTGTTTTAGCAGTAAGGCAGCAGCTACCGCAACGAGACTGGCGGTAAGATGAGCAATGGTCATTTGATTGCTTATGGCAGTAAAAGAGTAATGCGTTGTTTGTTCTGCTTCTCTGTCACCGAGTCGAGAGAAGTATTGCTCAACGGCTTGCCTGTGCTTGAAGACTTCCTTGAATTTTTTACTGTCCCTGGGAACTCTTGAGCGGGCATCGTCGGTAACATCGAGATATTTTGTACAGCCATAGCCTTTTCCGGTATCGAATAGTAGGTGTTTGGCCGGGCAGGCATTGTCGTATTTGGCTGCGGTCTTTTTGCTGGCCTTGAGTGGACAGCGGAATTTGATTCTCCGGCGATTGCCTTCAGTCCATGTGCCTGCTGATTTCATCTCTATGCCGGCGTCGCAGACGGGACAGCCGCGTGGGCCAAAGGTCTTGTCATCTTTTTGGTTTCTGGGATTGATAGGTATATAGGGCTGCGATTTCATCTTCTCGACGATAAAGGTATATAGCTCTCTGATATCGTAGGCCTTATCTGCGATGAAGATAGCCCCTTTTTTGAATCCGAACCTTCGTTTTAGTTCCTTGATAAGGCTGAAGGCAACCTGTGCATCGGTGATATTGTTCGGCAAGGTTTTCTCGACCAGGCAGATTCCTTCTTTGGTAATCAGGGCATGTGTCCTGTATCCCCAGAAGAAGATCGTGTTTTCTTTCTTGCCGTTTATGATCTGGCAGGAGTAGTAGCTCAAAGTTGCCTGTGGATTACGTTTTGGTTTTCTTGTCTTGTTTCGTGTGTTTCGGTTTGGATTTTTGAAGTTGTTCTGTTTTGTGGCGGCCATGACCGGCTTTGAGTCGAGTATGAATTCGTCGAGTTCAATGAATCCCTCTTGTATGAGCAGGTCATTTGCTTGTTTGTGCACATCTTTGAGAGTTGAATTTTTAGTCTTTTTCAAGAATCGGTAGAACTGTGTTTCGTACGGCAGATGTCCTAACTCAAAGCCGCACATTTCTGCCAGAGGTGGAATTGAATTGAGGTAGTCGATCAGTCGTGGGATCGTTTTTATTTCTTCGAGATGCTTGATGATCAATGCCCGGAGGATTGCGTGTCGCGAGTATCCTGTTGCTCCGACGCCGTAGTTTCTATCCTGCAGTGCTGAAAGGTTTAGAGCTTTGAAGAGATAGTAATATTTTCGCAGGAGCGGCGAATTCCGTATGAGCTCTTGTAGGTCATAAAAGAAAGATGTTTGAAGATGTTGCATGAGAAAACCTCCTTTGTTTTGGCCGTAAGTCCTTTTTTGTTTGTCACTTACATAATAGCCGAAACGGAGGAGATTGCAAGAAAATAATGATTGTAAGTCATTATTTAACATAGATTTGTGCATTTCGCACAAGCGTT
>Ga0315552_1000327_pt1 | contig 29387 bp, 20 predicted proteins | sample SalMarSW160170MG_2_FD_203102 | JGI IMG/M metagenome (GOLD analysis project Ga0315552, IMG submission 203102) | Salt marsh sediment microbial communities from the Plum Island Ecosystem LTER, Massachusetts, United States - Salt Marsh Sediment SW1601-70 ...
TTGGTCTTAACCGCACTGTTGTGGATGAGTATTTCACCGGTACCAGCTCAAGGATTGGTGGTATCGGTCTTGCTGAAATTGCGCAAGAGGCTCTTGCCCGTCATACGTCAGGTTTCCAGCAGCGCCCCTCTGGGGTGCTACAGTTAGACTTTGGCGGTGAATATCATTTTCGTCATTCGGGGCAGCGGCATCTATGGAACCCGACGACAGTCTCGCGATTGCAACACGCGGTGCAAAACAACGATGCCGAGGCTTACGCCGATTACGCCAAGGCTGTGAATGAGCAGGCAAAAACGCTTTGCACTTTACGTGGCCTGTTTGAATTCGTTTCGGGCGAAGCTGTTGATATAGAAGAAGTAGAGCCAGCCAGTGAAATTGTCAAAAGATTCTGTACCGGTGCAATGAGTCATGGCTCTATCAGTAAGGAGGCTCACGAGTGCATCGCTATCGCCATGAATCGGCTGGGTTCAATGAGCAATACCGGTGAAGGCGGCGAGGACCCAGAGCGATATACACAGGAGGCGAACGGCGACTCAAAAAATTGCGCTATTAAACAGATCGCAAGCGCTAGGTTTGGCGTTACGTTAAATTATCTGGCTCATGCCCATCAGCTACAGATAAAGATAGCTCAGGGGGCCAAGCCGGGTGAGGGTGGCCAATTGCCAGGGCACAAGGTGACAGAAGAAATTGCCAGGCTTCGTTATTCAACGCCGGGCGTCACATTAATATCACCACCGCCTCATCATGATATATACTCGATCGAAGACTTGGCGCAGCTTATATATGACCTCAAGTGTGGCAATCCGGGTGTGACGGTGTCGGTAAAGCTCGTTGCGGAAGTTGGCGTCGGTACAGTTGCTGCGGGGGTAGCAAAAGGCAACGCCGATGAGGTTCTTATCAGCGGACACGATGGCGGCACGGGCGCAAGCCCGCTGTCGTCAATCAAGCACACAGGTTGTCCTTGGGAACTGGGTTTAGCTGAAACTCAACAGGTGCTTGTTATGAACAACCTGCGTGATCGGATCCGGGTTCAGGTAGATGGCCAATTAAAAACGGGCAGGGATGTTGTCGTAGGCGCTTTGCTCGGGGCAGAAAGGTTTGGTTTCGGTACCGCTGCTCTTGTAACGCTGGGTTGTACGTTGCTGCGCAAGTGTCACGAAGGGGCCTGTCCTTTTGGGATCGGAACCCAGGATCCAGAACTTAGAAGACGCTTTGCCGGCAAGCCGGAATATCTGCAGAGGTTTATGTACTTTGTAGCTGAAGAAGTTCGTCAGCTTATGGCAAAGCTTGGCTTTAGAAAATTCGAGGATATGGTGGGCAGAGTCGATAAGTTGCAGATGAATCGGGCAATTGACCACTACAAGGCAAAGGGACTGGATTTTTCTGCCATATTCTGTCAGCCGGATATATCCGATGGCAGAGCCGTCAGGTGCGTTAAGGCTCAACCGAATAAATTAGAAGATCATATTGACTGGGAGATTCTAAAACAGGCTCAGCCTGCGCTCGAAAGAAAAGAAAAAACTGTAATAGAGATGCCGATTCACAACACCAACCGGACCATCGGCACGATTCTTAGCAACCGCATAGTCTCGAAGTATGGCCCAGCAGGTCTGCCCGAAGGAACGGTTAAGATTGTCTTACACGGCTCAGCGGGGCAGAGCTTTGGTGCGTTCCTTGCGCCTGGCGTGACGCTCAGGCTCATCGGTGGCAGCAACGACTATTTAGGCAAAGGGCTATCCGGAGGCAGAATAGTTGTCTCTGTACCGGAAGGGTCACGATTTATGGCTCACGAGAATATCATTGTGGGTAATACCCTACTCTATGGCGCTACCAGTGGCGAGGTGTTTATCAATGGTGTTGCCGGTGAGCGGTTTGCGGTTCGTAACAGTGGTGCCATAGCAGTTGTTGAAGGTGTGGGCGACCATGGTTGTGAGTACATGACAGGCGGAACGGTTGTTGTTCTTGGTAAAACCGGCTGCAATTTTGCTGCCGGCATGAGTGGCGGTATAGCGTATGTCCTGGATGAGATGCAGCTATTCGACACGATGTGCAATCTCGATATGGTCGAGTTAGAAAGTGTCTGGCAAGAGCATGATAAAGAACTATTACGTGATTTGATTGGCCGGCACCTGAAATGGACAGCAAGCGCACGTGCAAAGTACATCCTGGATGCCTGGCCGGATATGATAGGTAAGTTTGTAAAGGTTGTCCCGATAGACTATCGCAAGGCCTTGCAGAAGATGCGAGCGGCTGAGCAACGTGATACGGAAACTACGCCTGCAACAGAAGAGGTTTTTAGCTGATACTCGACGAGCATCGAGAAACAACAAACGAGGATCGAAAATGGGCGAAGTGAAGGGTTTTATAAAATATAAACGTCAGGACGTCGGACATCGGCAGGTCGAAAAACGCGTACACGATTTCAATGAGTTTGATTTGCCGTTAACGCCTGATGCAATCCGTCAGCAGGCGGCTCGTTGTATGGATTGTGGAATTCCGTTTTGTCATGGCGTCGGCTGTCCATTGAATAATTTAATACCCGATATTAATGAACTAGTTTATAAGGACCAATGGGAACAAGCTTGCCAGATGCTTCATGCGACCAACAATTTCCCCGAGATCACGGGTCGTGTCTGCCCGGCACCATGTGAGTCGGCGTGCACACTTTCGATCAATGATGAACCTGTTCTGATCAGGCACATAGAATTTCAGATAGTCGAACGCGGGTTTGAACATGGCTGGATTAAACCAATGCCTGCACCTGAGAAGACAGGCAAGCGAATTGCAATAATAGGTTCCGGTCCCGCGGGCCTTGCGGCTGCTCAACAATTGGCAAGGGCTGGCCACGATGTTGTTATCTTCGAAAAAGATGAGCGAGTAGGGGGCATGCTGCGGTATGGCATTCCCGATTTCAAACTTGAAAAACGGATTATTGGCCGCCGGCTCGACCAGCTTGCGGCTGAGGGTGTTGAATTCGAGACTGGTGTTGAGGTTGGAAAGGATATCTCAGCCCGGTATCTACACAAGATGTTTGACTGCGTATGTCTGGCGATGGGGGCGCGACAGCCTCGGGACCTCGCTGTGACAGGCAGAGGATATGAGAACATCCTATTTGCGATGGATTATCTGACAGCTCAAAACAAGCTATGCTCGGATGAGCCGATTGAGCAGGCAAAAGTCGTCACAGCGAAGGATAAGGTGGTGGCTGTCATAGGTGGCGGTGATACGGGCAGCGACTGCGTTGGTACTGCTCGACGACAGGGTGCTAAGAAAATATATCAGTTTGAGATTCTGCCAAAGCCGCCAGAAAATCGCTCACCGGATACACCATGGCCCATGTGGCCACGAGTTATGCGAACATCTACATCTGTCGAGGAAGGCTGTGAGCGGCGATGGAGCATTATGACAAAGAAATTTTCCGGTTATGAAACCAGAGTCGGACGACTACATGCTTGCGAGGTCGAGTGGATTGAAAAAAATGGCGGCTGGAAAATAAAGGAACTACCTGGCACAAATTTCGTCCTTGATGTTGATCTTGTTATTTTAGCTCTGGGATTTCTGCACGTTGAGCACGAAGGTCTGGTCGGAGACCTTGGTTTGCAGCTTGACGAGAAAGGCAGTGTGACTGTTAACGAATGCCAGACAAGCGTGCCTTGGGTATTTGCCGCGGGCGACACTGTCAGTGGGGCTTCATGGGTTGCAACTGCGATTAACAGTGGTCGTGGAGCAGCAGCGGCTATCGATAAGTGGTTGCGTCATTAACTAAAGTCATGTTTCTCTGCGAATTAAAAGGGCGGTAGAGCGCGAAATAATAATGCCGAAGCGAAAAGACATCCATAAAATACTGATAATAGGTTCGGGCCCTATCGTCATAGGCCAGGGCTGTGAATTTGACTATTCCGGCACTCAAGCCTGCAAAGTCCTCAGGAAGCAAGGCTATAAAGTAGTGCTGGTCAATAGCAACCCTGCAACGATAATGACCGACCCGGAGATGGCTGACAGAACCTATATTGAACCAATCACACCAGAGGTTGTCGAGAAGGTAATCCGAAAGGAAAAGCCCGATAGCCTTTTGCCAACGCTGGGAGGACAGACGGGCTTGAATACTGCGGTGGCACTGGCTGAGAGTGGGGTCTTAAAAAAATATAAAGTCAAGCTGCTTGGTGCCAACTTGCGGTCGATCAAAAAAGCTGAAGAGAGAGATAAATTCAAAAGCACGATTGAAAAGATAGGTTTGCAGGTACCCAAGAGTGGCTATGCCCACTGCTGGGAAGAGGCACAAAGAATTATCGAATACATAGGATTTCCAGCTATCATCCGGCCATCATATACGTTGGGCGGAACCGGCGGAAATGTAGCTTATAACACAGAAGAATTTGAAAAATATATCAATTGGGGTCTAAGCCTCAGTCCAAAGAATGAGGTTCTTATCGAAGAGTCTGTCATCGGCTGGAAGGAATATGAACTCGAGGTAATGAGAGACAGAAAAGATAACGTGGTAATCGTATGCTCTATAGAGAACCTTGATCCGATGGGCATTCACACTGGCGATAGTATTACGGTTGCTCCAGCTCAGACGCTTACCGACAAGGAATATCAGATAATGCGTGATGCTGCGATCAAGATTATAAGGGCAATTGGTGTGGAAACAGGCGGTTCTAACATACAATTTGCGGTCAATCCTCACAATGGCAAGCTCTACGTTATCGAGATGAATCCCCGCGTTTCACGAAGTTCGGCACTCGCCTCGAAAGCGACCGGCTTTCCAATTGCAAAGATTGCTTCGCTGCTTGCCGTAGGTTATACGCTGGATGAGATACCTAACGATATCACAAAGAAAACTCCAGCCTGCTTTGAGCCGACAATCGACTATTGTGTCGTAAAATGGCCGCGTTTTACGTTCGAGAAATTTCCGCAAACCAGCGCCGAACTTACAGTGCAAATGAAATCGGTTGGAGAGGCGATGGCTATCGGCCGAACATTCAAAGAGTCGCTACAAAAGGCAATAAGGTCGCTGGAAATCGACCGCTATTCGCTCGATGGTAGGTATATCCAGAACGGCCTTTCACTACAAAAGCTTAAAGATAAACTCCGAATGAACTGCTGGGATAAACTATGGTATGTTGCTGAGGCTCTGCGAAGGAAGATGCCGGTCAAGGATATTCACGAACTGACAAGGATTGATCCTTGGTTTCTCAACAATATAAAAGACATTGTCAAACTCGAACAGAAGGTAAGTTCTCAAAAGCCTTTAGATATGAGCCATGATCTGATGCTAAGGGCTAAGGAGAACGGTTTTAGTGACGAGTATTTGGCGTCTTTGTCAAAGGTGTCGGAGCAAAAGCTCCGTGAGCGTAGGCAGAAACTTGGCATAAACGCCGTGTATAAAATGGTTGATACATGTGGCGCCGAATTTGAAGCGACTACTCCCTATCTTTATTCAACTTTTGAGCAGGACTGCGAGGCGAATCCAAGCAGTCGCAGAAAGGTCGTCATCCTTGGCGGCGGGCCTAACCGCATCGGCCAGGGAATCGAATTCGATTATTGCTGTGTGCATGCTGCTTTTGCTCTGCGCCAGATCGGTATCGAGTCGATAATGGTCAATTGCAATCCGGAGACGGTAAGCACGGACTATGATACCTCCGACAGACTTTATTTTGAGCCGCTTACTTTCGAAGACGTTATGTCTATCGTGCAAAAAGAAAATCCTGATGGTGTAATTGTTCAGTTTGGTGGGCAGACGCCGCTTAAGCTGGCGGTGCCGCTCGAAAAAGCCGGAGTAAAAATAATCGGTACTTCGCCCGACAGCATCGACCGGGCAGAGAACCGCGAGCGTTTCAACAAGTTGGTCACAAAACTGGGGCTTCGCCAACCAGACAGTGGTACGGCAACTACGTACTCTGAGACGCTCAGAATTGCCAACAGGCTTGGATATCCTTTACTAATTCGTCCTTCCTTTGTACTGGGTGGCAGGGCAATGGAAATTGTCTATGATGAGCAGTCGCTGAAGGCTTGTGCAGGCAATGCGATTGCAGCTTCGGGAGAACATCCAATACTGATTGATAAATTTCTGGATGACGCTACGGAGCTTGATGTTGATGCTATAAGTGACGGCAAGAGAGTCGTTATCGGCGGGATCATGGAGCATATAGAAGAAGCCGGCGTCCACTCAGGAGACAGCGCGTGTTCTCTGCCGCCAGTCTCGATTAACAGCAAGATACTGGCAGAGATTAAAAAACAAACTATATTGCTGGCGCTCGAATTGAATGTGAAGGGCCTGATAAATATACAGTACGCTGTTAAAGACGGTCAGATTTATATCCTGGAGGTTAATCCGCGTGCATCCCGAACAGTACCATTTGTGAGTAAAGCTATCGGAGTTCCTCTGGCCAAGCTGGCCGCGAAGGTAATGACCGGCTTGACGCTGGACGAACTGGGTTTCACAAAAGAAGTTCAGCGGGATCACTTTGCTGTAAAAGAGGCAGTATTTCCGTTCTTAAAATTCCCCGGCACGGATACATTGCTTGGGCCGGAGATGCTCTCAACCGGCGAGGTCATGGGAATATCCGATGACTTTGGGACCGCATTTGCTAAGTCCCAGATGGCTGCCGGTAATAGTTTGCCCATCGACGGAATCGTACTTTTCAGTGTCAAGGATGCCGATAAGCCGAAAGCCGTCGAGCTTGCCCGCAAAATGCACGAGATGGGCTTTAAGATAGTTGCGACAAAGGGAACCTGCATTGAATTTATCAAAAATAATATTCCTTCTGAATTTGCACTAAAAATGACAGAGGGCAGACCCAATATTGTTGACTGGATAATAAATGGCAAAATCGATCTGATTATAAATACGACTATCGGTAAGCGGTCGATTATGGATTCCTTCTCGATAAGAAGAAACGCTATAGAAAGACAGATACCATACGTGACGACAATAAGGGGCGCAGCCGCCGTGGTTAAAGCTATTGATGCAATAAGCCATAAAAAAATCAGTGTGAAGCCTTTACAGTTATACTATCAGCAGCGGAAATTGTAGAAATGAAAGCTATTTTGTTATTGGAAGACGGTACTGTATTTGAAGGCATGGCTTTCGGTGCCAGAGGTCAGGAGTGTGGGGAAGTAGTATTTAACACCAGTATGACAGGCTATCAGGAAGCATTGACCGATCCTTCATACCATGAGCAGATAATCACAATGACATACCCCCTCATCGGCAATTACGGCACGAATCAAGAGGACGCCGAATCAGGAAGAATTTACGCAAAAGGCCTTGTTGTCAAGGAGAACTGCAATTACCCGAGCAGTTGGAGAAGCGGTCAGACGTTAGATGGCTATCTCAAGAGAAACAACGTGGTTGGCCTCGATGGTATTGATACTCGAATGCTTGTACGCCATATACGCATCAAGGGAGCAATGAGAGGGATAATCTCTTCAGCAGAATTAAATACAAAAAGACTTGCTGAGAAGTTGAGTGAGTACCCCGGCCTTGTAGGGCGTGATATTGTAAGTAATGTGACGGTTGATAAACCTTATCTCTGGAAAGAAGGCTTGATTGACATATTCGGCGACCTCGCCCATAGGGGGCAAGATAAAAAGCCTGTTGCTAAATTCAAAGTTGTCGCTTTTGACTTTGGCATCAAGCACAATATTCTCAGGCTTCTTTGTGCTCACGGCTGTGACGTGATGGTTGTGCCCGCTCAAACGTCTGCGAAGAAAGTGCTCTCTTATAAGCCTGACGGAGTCTTTCTTAGCAATGGTCCTGGTGATCCCGCGGCAGTTGCCTACGCGGTCAATGCCGTAAGAGCGCTTCTCGGTAAGGTACCGATATTCGGAATATGTCTCGGCCATCAACTCCTAGCTCTTGCCCTGGGAGGACGGACTTATAAACTAAAATTTGGTCACAGGGGCGCTAACCATCCAGTGAAAAATCTTAAAACCGGTAAAATTGAAATCACCTGCCAGAATCATGGCTTTTGTGTTGATCTGGATTCTTTGAAAGACAAGGACGTCCAACTTACACATCTGAACCTGAACGACAATACTCTTGAGGGTATCCACTGCGAGAAATTGGCTGCCTTTTCGGTTCAGTATCACCCCGAGGCGTCACCTGGCCCCCATGACTCAAATTATCTTTTTGAGACCTTCATAGATTTAATGGCTAAGCCCTTGATGAGCCAGCGTGCAATAAGAAGCTTTTGCGTGTAACTGTTATTCAGAATTGTTTTACCAGGCTCAAGCCCATTGCCTGCTCACCACGCACAGTTGTAAAGGGCATTATCTTAAAACCTGCTACTTCGAGACTTTTGTGCTTAGCTGCTATTGAGTGGCCAACAACCCAACCAAGAGTTGCACCGAAGACTACGTCACTTGCCCAGTGATCGCCGGTATCCATCATTCTATAAGCTACCAGCGAGGCCATAATGTAAGCTGGTATACCGACTTTCAGCCCGTAGAACTCATGCAAAACAGATGCAGCCGTGAAGGAACTCGATGTGTGTGCACTTGGCCAGGCCCAATTTTGGCCATTTGGAGAATCATTTTGCCTGATGGCTTTAAGGCCAAATGTCGCTATTGAACTCACTGAAAGTGCGGTGAGCATTGTCCATGCTCGTTCTTTATTGAATTCATCTTGTTTCTCGGCGCTAAGTATATACCAGATACCGCTTGCTGCAAGGTGTGTCCATGGTGAACCAATGACGTTGAGGCTTTCATCTTCAAAGCCGTGCAGAGCTGGGTGCCTGCGGAAATGGTCGGCGATGTTGTTATCGGCGTCGCTGTTGTGCATGATGATGCTGGCGTTGCCGGCTAATAACAATGCTACTATGTTGTGTGTGTTAAGGAATGTATGTTCCGAGTCTTCAAGCAGCCTGTCCGGGCGATCAGCAAGGTCTTGCTGTGCAGATTCCAGCCAGAGAGCTTTTCTGGGTTGATCTTCTGCTGTTGCTAAGCTCGTTAATAAGATAAGGCATATGAAGAACCTGCTAAAGAATTTACTCAGACCAAAAAGACATAAGATAGAGCTTGAGATTGTAAGTATTAACTCTGGTTTATGGTTTCGCATTTTCCGGTTGCAGTTTTACACTTTATTGCTTATTCCCATTCGATCGTTGCCGGCGGTTTGCTCGAGATATCGTAGACGACGCGATTGACGCCACGAACTTCGTTTATGATTCTGCTTGATATGACCTCGAGCACATCGAATGGTATCTGTGAAAAGTCTGCGGTCATAAAATCGGAAGTCTCCACTGCGCGAATGACAATAACGTTTTCATAACTTCGCTCATCGCCCATAACACCGACCGTCGAGACAGGCACAAGCACCGTTAACGCTTGCGATATTTTTCTGTAGAGCCCGGCTGATTTTATTTCATCGATTAAAATCTCGTCGGCTGAGCGCAGGATTTCGAGCCTTTGGGGCGTCACTTCGCCGATTATTCGTACAGCTAAGCCCGGCCCTGGAAAAGGATGTCGCCAGACAATTTCTTCCGGAAGGCCCAGATACTCACCGACAAGGCGTACCTCATCTTTGAACAGATCTCTCAACGGCTCAATAAGTTCGAAGCCAAGCTCGGAAGGTAGTCCGCCGACATTATGATGAAGTTTTATGCTTGCGGCTAAGTTGCCATCCTTGGAGCCTGATTCAATTACGTCGGGGTAAAGTGTTCCCTGGGCAAGAAATTTAGCGTTTGGGATTTTCGAGGCTTCGGACTTGAAAGCCTTGATGAACTCGGCTCCTATTATTCTGCGTTTTTGCTGTGGGTCTGTCACGCCAGCAAGGGCAGTTAAAAACTGTTTTGACCAATCAACCACACGCAAATCGATGTGAAAGTGATCACGAAAGGTTGAGATTACATTTTCGCGTTCGTTTCTGCGAAGTAAACCATTGTCAACGAAGATGCAAACAAGTTGATCGCCTATTGCTTTGTGCAGTAGCGAAGCCACGACCGAAGAGTCAACCCCACCGCTTAAGCCGCATATTACCGCAGCCCGGCCGACTTGACAGCTTATCGCATCAATGGCGTCGGCGACAAAGTCGCTCATCTTCCAGTCGCCGCTGCAACCACAGATATCGTAGAGAAAGTTCTTCAGTATGACAGGGCCTTTGGGTGTGTGAGTGACTTCCGGGTGGAACTGGACACCGAAGAATTTCTTTTTTTTGTATCTGACGGCTGCGTAAGGGCAGGTGGGCGAAGAGGCCAATTTTTCGAAGTCGCTGGGTAGTTTGCTTACCTGGTCGCCGTGGCTGGCCCAAACCATTGTTGAATCCGGCAAATCAACAAACAAATCGCTTTTATCAAGGATTATCAGGCTTGTCCTTCCGTACTCATGCCTCTCTGCTCTGGCGATATCTGCACCGAGTATCTGGCATCCAAGCTGCATCCCATAGCAAATGCCCAAGATCGGAACGTCAAGCTCGAATATCTTACTATCACATCGAGGAGCATTATCCTGGTAAACGCTTGCAGGTCCACCAGAGAGTATTATGCCTTTGATCGGTAATTTCGATAGTTCGGAAGCAGAAATCCGGGCTGAGAATATCCTGGAATAGACGTTATGTTCGCGGACGCGCCTGGCTATGAGCTGGCCATATTGACTGCCAAAATCCAGGATTGCGATAATCTCGCCCCTTGGGGACTCTCGAATCATGGTTAGTCCTCAAAAGGTAAACTTGCTGAGTAGTTCGGCGCCTCTTTAGTTATTTGTATATCGTGTGGATGCGACTCGTTAGCTGAAGCTGTACTTACCCGAACAAATCGAGCCTTGTTCATAAGCTCTTGAATGCTTCGCGCACCACAGTAACCCATGCCGGCACGAATGCCGCCGACGAGCTGGTAAACAAAATCGCTCAAGGTGCCACGGTACGGTACGCGGCCTTCAACGCCTTCCGGTACGAGCTTGCCTTGCTCGGTCGTGCTACTCTGGCTGTATCTTTCGGCAGAACCCTTTACCATCGCTCCTAAGGAGCCCATGCCACGGTATTCTTTGAACTGTCTGCCTTTGTAAATGACCAACTGGCCCGGACTTTCCTTAAGGCCCGCAAACAGTGAGCCTATCATCACGCTTGAGGCCCCTGCTGCGATCGCCTTTGTGATATCACCCGAATGTCTTATTCCACCATCGGCGATAACCGGAATATTGTTTTTTCTTGCAACATTAGAACATTCCATAATCGCCGATACTTGTGGCACGCCTACGCCGGAGATTACTCTTGTGGTGCAAATTGCGCCGGGTCCAATACCGACCTTCACGGCATTTGCACCGGCTGCAATCAAATCTTCTGCGGCCTCGGCTGTAGCAATATTTCCGGCAATTACATCAATCTTGTAGGTCGCTTTGGTTTTCTTGACCGTATCGATGACATTTTGTGAGTGGCCGTGAGCCGTGTCTACGACGATGATATCAACATCGGCTGCGATCAATGTCTTGATGCGTTCATAGTCGTGCACACCGACCGCGGCGCCGACGCGGAGCCTGCCACGCTCGTCTTTGGCAGCCCTGGGATATTGCTGGACGCGGTCGATGTCTCGCATGGTAATCAAGCCGGCCAACTTGTCATTTGAATTGACCAGCAGCAGCTTTTCAATCTTGTGCTGTTGAAGGATTTCCTTTGCCTGCTCCAGTGTCGTGCCGGCCGGGCCTGTAACGAGACTTTTTTTTGTCATCACGGAACTAATTTGGACATCATAGTCTTTGAGGAACTTCAGGTCTCTACGTGTCAGAATGCCGACCAGCTTTTTACCTTCAACGATGGGAATGCCGGAGACGTTGTGCTCATTCATGAGCTCCTGGGCACGTTTGACGGGTTCCGTTGGCGATAGGGTCACGGGATCGCTGATAACTCCGTGCTCGGAACGCTTTACCTTGGTGACTTCTCTTGTTTGGGCCTGGATAGTGAGATTTTTATGGATTATTCCGATCCCACCTTCCTGGGCGAGCGCTATAGCTAATGCTGCTTCTGTAACGGTGTCCATAGCTGCCGATACGATGGGGATGTTTATTCGGATATTGTCTGTTAGCTGTGTGCTGGTGTCGGCCTGGCTTGGAACGAGATCACTCTTGGCCGGCAACAGCAGCACATCGTCAAAGGTTATCGCTTCCATCGTGATTTTGCCCGCATCCATTTTGCGCTCCTGATTATTAGATATTTTTTTCTTATAAAGCTGCGAGTATAATCACCGTTGAAAAAGCCGTCAAATTCATTTTTACAGCGATTGCCTCCGACCTTTCAACTTGACAGGTTAGTAGTGCATATCATACCATCAACCGTAGTGCCAACCGACTTGAATGGCGGCCCATTTCATGGTCCGGAGCGTGCATTAGCAGCAGACTTGAAATGGATAATATATACTAACTGGCCAAGAAAGCATTGTTTAGATGAAGAAAAAACACTCCTTTTGCCGAGATGAAATAAGGGGTATCGATAGAACGGTGTGCACTTATGACAGTTGCCATTATGATCGAGACGGTCATAGCAGCAAGCCAATCCAGCTTATTAATTCATCATGGGCAAGAGCCTGCATAAGAGATTAGTGTTTATGCCAAGAACTATTGCCATTTTGGGTTCGACAGGTTCCATTGGAAAAAACGCTCTGCGCGTGGTTGACGCGCTTGGGCCTGGCTACACAGTTTATGCCCTTAGTGCTCACAGCAGTGTTGAGCAGTTGGCGGAGCAAACACGAAGGTATAAGCCAAGGTACATTGCTATTACCAATTCTGACTATGAAGGACAGATTCGTGGATCAGTCAGCGGTGTGCCGGTTAAGGTTCTTGCTGGCCCGGAGGGACTGACGGAAATTGCGCAGATGCCGGAAGTAGACGTTGTCTTGACTGCTGTAGTTGGGGCGGCTGGCCTTCCGCCCGCTCTTGCTGCTGTTCGGTGCGGCAAAAGACTTGCAATTGCAAATAAAGAACCACTTGTTATTGCAGGTGAGCTGCTTACAAAGACTGCTGAGCAGAATGGCAGTACCATCCTGCCGGTGGATAGCGAGCACTCGGCGATCTGGCAGGCCTTGCGTTCGGGCTCTTCCAAGGAAGTTTGTAGAATTATTTTGACTTCTTCGGGCGGGCCTTTCAGGAAAGCGACGATAGAAGATATTCAAAATGTAACGCTCGAGCAGGCTCTGGTGCATCCGGTCTGGGATATGGGCCCTAAAATTACTATTGACTCAGCGACGATGATGAACAAGGCCTTTGAAATCATTGAGGCGCACTGGCTTTTCGGCATAGCTGTGGAGAAAATCGAGGTACTTATTCACCCCGAATCAATAGTCCATTCCCTTGTGGAGTTTGTGGATGGCTCGATGATAGCACAGCTTAGTGAGCCTGACATGTGTCTTCCAATCCAGTATGCTTTAACGTATCCTGCACGTGTTGCCGGGATTTCAAAGGGTCTGAGGCTCGAAGAGATAGGACAACTTACATTCGAGAAACCGAACTTAGAAATATTCCGAGCATTGACACTGGCCTACGAGGTATGTCGCATTGGTGGTACTGCTACGGTGGTTTTCAATGCGGCAAACGAGGCTGCCGTCGAAGCGTTCTTAGCTGGCGGAATCAAATTTGCCGACATAGTACCGCTCATAGAATACTGTCTGAACAAACATGAAGTCAAACACTGCAGTCCCGTAAGGGATGGCCAAGCTCAGTGCCTTGAGGAAATACTCGAGGTAGACGCTTGGGCCAGAAACGAGGTTAAAGCGAAAGTCCAAAATTGCTCAAATGTGTGAGAACAGAAATCGTGTATCGTTACCTGCGAACGGCCAATCGATCTACGAGGTATATGATACTGATCTAATAATTGCTTAGAGGTAGCTTGATGCCCGAATCAAAAGCTTTGTTAAACAGGAATCTTCGTGCGTTATTCTGGATTTTTATTCTTGCCTTAGCTATCTATCTGATCCTGCGAAACATCAATGTCTTCGGTAATGTGCTTGTTGCTTTGCTCGGATTTGGTGCAGTTGTTCTGGTTCACGAGTTCGGCCATTTCATTGTTGCCAAGCTCTCCGGCATCAAGGTCGAGGCTTTCTCAATTTTCATGCCACCGATTTTTCTTGGCGTCCGTAGGACAAGCGAAGGATATCGATTTCGGATATTGCCCGGGCTATTTCCGAAAGAAAACGACGAGTCAGGCGATGGTTTGCTGAGCTTCACACTCGGCAGGGCTAGCCAAAAAGAAGGAGTAACCGAATATCGTATCGGGCTCATCCCATTTGGTGGCTTCGTCAAAATGCTGGGCCAGGATGACACCGGACCGGTAAAGGCAATAGATGATCCTCGTTCGTTTGCAAACAAGCCTGTTAGTATTCGCATCCCGGTAATTGCAGCCGGTGTCACTTTTAATGTGATCAGCGCCTGCATTATTTTTATGATAGTGTTTCTTGTTGGCATAAAGTTGCCACCACCGGTGGTCGGAGCGGTCGTTCCGGACTCGCCGGCAGCACGTGCGGGATTGAAGCCAGGCGATGAGATAATTGAAATAGCCGGCAAGAGTAAAGACCTTGACTTCAGCAACATTCTGATAGCAGCAGCTTTGTCAGATGCTAATGAAGCAGTACCGCTTAAGATAAGGCACGAAGATGGCTCTGAAGAGCGTTTCGTCCTTGTAGCAGAGCTACTACCCGGTCAGTCCATTCGAGATTTCGGCATCGTTCAGCCTTCAAGTCTGACCGTAGCGGACGTTTCCGACCCAAATATCCTTCGAAAGATAACAGGCCTGCTGCCGGGCAGTCACATAAGGTCTGTAAACGGAGAGCAAGTGCAGACTCACTGGCAATTTGAGCAAATACTGCAAAGCACTTATGCACCAGAAGCGACGTTGGTTGTTGAGCGCAGCCAAGGGACGGGAGCTGCGGAGCTAATAAAATCCAGGATACGATTGGATCTGAGCTACACCAATAAGGTGGAAGTCGGTTCTGAGTCGGACCTTTGTCACATCTATTCTATGGTACCGCGTCTGCGAATAACCGCTGTCGCAGACAGCTTAGACGTTGCGGAGCAAAAGCAAACATCTCCCCTCAGCAAGCTGAAGGGTTTGTTCACTAAATCAATAGAGAAGGAAAGTGAGGTAGATACCGTACCCAAGTTACAATCTGGTGATATTATTTTTGCGGTTGGTGGTATCGAGAATCCTACATACAAGGAAATGCGTGACATCACCAGGGAATACGAAGGAAGGAAACTGCCAGTTCAGGTACTGCGCGAAGCCGGGGATAGTAGCGAAGAAATTCTCAACATAGAAGTTATTCCCAAGCGTCCGCAGGGTACCGACTGGGTGATGATTGGAATAGCTGTTGCCCTTGACGCTGAACATCCTGTTGTGGCCAAGACTATCTCTGGTGGTGCCGGGCTGTCCCCGCTGGATATTCCGCGTGGCGCTACAATCACAGCTATTCAAGGTCAAGCAGTCTTAAACTTTTATGATATCATCCAGCAACTCCGCCAGCATCGTGGTCAACACGTAAAGATCGACTATCATCTGCCGGATGGAACTTCAAGTAGCGTTATGCTGGATACTGCCGCTGCTCAATATCCCATTACTGTTAAGCCTCTCGCTGAATTTATTCCTTTTGCGAGCCTGGAGAGACTTTATCAGGCGACCGGTCCGATTCAGGCGATTGCGATGGGATACAGAAAGACAGTAATGTTTATTGCGCAAACCTATGTGACATTGAAGCGTCTTATTGACGGGATCATCAGCCCCAAGGAACTAATGGGCCCGGTCGGGATAATAGCATTTAGCTATCGCATCGTTGCTGACCAACCAATGGTTTACTATGCATACTTTCTCGGGTTGATAAATGCCAGTATAGCAGTGATTAATTTCCTGCCTGTGCCGCCTTTCGATGGAGGTCTGGTTGTTCTATTGCTAATTGAAAAGGCTAAGGGTTCGGCACTGAGCGAGCGTACACAGGGCGTTATAGCTTACACTGGCTGGGTTCTCATCGGAACACTTTTTCTTTACGTTACTTTCAACGATATTGTCAGAAATTTTTTCAGCTCAGTCTGAACGCGATGTGGCTGTAGAACAAGGGGCAAAGGCACATAGGTACAAAGGGACTAAGATTCAAGAACTTTGTGCCTTTGTTCCTCTGGCACTTTGTGCCTATGCTGTAGGTAATGTCAGGGATGAGTTTCTGATAGTCGAAAGGATTTGAAGGCCTACAAATGTTGGTTGATAAAGATGTAAGAGATGCCGTCAAGCAAAAGCCCAAGCAGTTGTACCAGGTAGTTGAATCAGTCAGTCATAGGCTGCAAACAAGCGAAGAATATCACAAAGCGATATTCAATGTTCTCCAGCAGTCAGACATTGACGTTTATCGCTTAATCACACAAGAGTATGAACGACTGCAAAACAGCCTACAGCTAATCGCGGCGGAGAATCTGTGCTCACGAGCGGTTCTGGCAGCCCTTGGATCTGTGGTTCAAAACAAAACAACGGAAGGCTTCGTCGGGGCGAGGTTCCATGGGGGCTGTAAAATTGTAGATGAATTAGAGAGACTGGCTGTGGCAAGAGCCAAGGAGGCCTTCGGAGCAAAGTATGCAAATGTTCAGCCTCACTCCGGCACCAGCGCAAACCAAATTGTAATTACAGCGATTCTTAAAAGAGGTGATAAAATCCTCAGTCTCGGACTGGACCAGGGTGGGCATTTATCACACGGAGCAAGGGTTTCATTTACCGGCAAGTTTTTTGATGTGGAACACTATTATGTGGATAAGAACACTTTTTTGCTGGATTATGAAGCGATCAGAGATAAGGCAAGGCGGGTAAAGCCAAAGCTCATTATATGTGGAGCGAGCGCGTATTCTCGGGTAATAGAATTCAAGAAATTTCGTGAGATTGCCGACGAAGTTGGGGCGTATCTATTAGCGGATATATCACACATAGCAGGGCTTGTGATAGCTGGTGCGCATCCATCGCCTGTGGACTATGCGCATTTTTCGACTACGAGCACATATAAGCCGGGTGGTCCGCGAGGGGGGCTTATACTAATGGGCAGAGATTACGATCAGAAGATAAGATTTGGGGCGCGGTTTATGGAGCTTTGGGAACTCATCGAGCGGACGACATTTCCCGGCATACAGGGCACGCCATATTTGAACAATATTGCCGCCAAAGCGGTTTTCTTTAAAGAGACACTCTCAGATGAGTACCAAGCAAGACAGTTTAAGATAATAGAAAATGCGAAAAGGCTTGCTGACGATCTGCTGCGTTTCGGATATGATGTGCTAACCAGCGGGACGGACAACCACATGGTTCTAATAAATGTTGGCAATCTGCGAGAAGGCCTTACGGGCCTCATAGCGCAGAAGTGCCTTGAAGATTGCGGAATAATCATCAATAAAAATAGGCTGCCTTACGATAAGAGAAACGCCATGGTGACCAACGGTATCAGATTAGGCACGCCTATTGTCACAAAGAATGGCATGGGGCCGGTAGAGATGGAGAGCATAGCCAAATTAATTGACTCGGTACTAAAGGATGTGGAGATTGCAGATGAGCGTCGATATAGGATAGACGAAACCTTCAAGAGTAATACGAAGGTGCAAGTGCGAGAGCTTTGCAGTAGGTTTCCTATGCGCTGAGCTTCGCCTCGACTCTCTCGCAGTCCCTGAGACAGACAGGTTCAATCATAGTAGCCCAATGCCCTTAGCTTGTCGCGGATTTCTTCTTGGATAGCCTGTTCGGTTTTTTTGGATACAGGAGGTTTTTCAGGTTCTTTTATATCTTGCCCAGTGACGGTTTTTCGCTCTTTGGGCGGGGTTTTAGAGTTCGTTTTATCAATTTCCAGCCAGGGTATCTCCAATAGGAGCTTGTTTGTGGCTCTGGGCCAGTGCGAATAGAGTCCGTTCTCGCCCAACATCTCGCCGTGGTCGGCTGTTATTATGATTCTGCCGGTTATTGCGTCCACCAGTTCGACAACGTGTTTTAGCACAATATTCAGGTTTTCCTTATATGCTCGCCGGAGTCCTTCTTTTCCCAGGTTTCTTCTGACAGCGTCCATATGGCTCATGGGCGGCATTTTTAGAAATTGCCTTACCCTCCACAAAGACAATCTGCCGGTGATTCCCAGCCGATAACAGGTATCCGAGACTATCCTTAGAATCCTGTCAGATAAGGTTGTTTTTCGCAGGCGTTGTGTGTCTTCGTCGATCAGTCTTTCTGCCAAGGGCTGCGGTCTGTTGAAGTCAAAGTGGGGCAGGTCCGCTCCAATGTAAGGCTCATGCGGCTGGACATAGTGGACGATGGCCCTTTTGTGGGGATTTTTCCTTATGATGTCAATAGCGGCCTTGGTTACCGCTTCCGGCAGGACGGCATTTTTGTCGCTGTCCCAATGGTGACGCCAAACGTCGTAGACCTTGTAGAAATGTTCTTTGGCTGCGAAGCCTCTAACCGTAGCAAGAGAGTTTATATATGGATTTGCAGAAATATATATGACATCGCCGTAGTATCCTCTGAATGATTTGCCCCTCCACTCGAGGGTTGAGGATCCTACAGAGATTTTTTTACTCAATTTGCCGGTAAAATAGTTCTGCCAAACCTGCTCCAGATAATCGTAACGGCAGGCGTCAAGGATTATCAAATAGTCCCATTGTTGCTCCATTATTTTGACTCTGGTCACGGTTTTTCTTCCTTATTTCGTTGACTTCTTTGCCCGCACAGCCCAGAACACGTGGTAAATTGTCCCAATGAGGGCCATAAGGATTGACGAGGAGAACAGTATCATTGACATTAACAGCGCTGCCGGTTTTTCCACGCCATAGATTCCCAAGACTCCGACCAGCGTTACTTCTCTGACACCGAGGCTGGCCACCGATATAGGCAGCCTGCGCAAAAAGTAAACGATTGCACACATCCACAAGAGCACTCCAGCAGGTACAGCTATATGTGCCGCTCTGGCCGCGAGGCTGTATATAAACACACCGAGGATTAGGCCGTTTATCACGTTAAGCAACGCAACGGTCAAGTAAAATCTGGCCCCCGCCGATTGAAAGACGCTTATCTGCTTGATTATATCCTGACCTTTTTTCTGTATTTTTACTGGAAAAGGCCTTAGTAGAAATCCAAGAGCATTAATAATTCTACTGCCTGTTCGATTGTTCAGTATCAACCAGGATGCAGTTATTATACCGGCCAGCAGTATTGAGCAACTGACAGGCAGAGGCCAGTGATTCTCCTTAGCCTTGAATAAGATTGATGCGGGATTGGTAATCATCAGCGCGATCAGTCCCAAGGTCGCCATGATAACCAGTAGCGACAACTGGTTAAATAGCATGCTGCTCAGTACACTGCTTCCCTTGCCTGTGTTTTTTCTGATGATGTACCATTTTATACCTGTGCTCAGCAGGCCAGGCAAAACAAAGCTGTAAAGCGAAGTGACGGCGCTTGCACCGAATAGAGTAACGATACCGACGTTGCAGCCTTGCTTTTTCAAGATAAGTTGTAACGTCACCGACTGAATCCAGAAATTTACTATAATCAGCATCCAGACAGCTACCAGTAACTGCCACTTTATGGTTTTTGCGACCTGCCAAAATTGTTGGAGGTCAACCTGACTGAAGACCCAAACAAGCAGGGTCGTTGTTATGATTATCCTGAGCAGGAATTTGATTAGTTGCTTTGCGTACTTAGACATATATGATTTAATTCTCCTGGGTGGAGTTGAGGTGTTGGTCAGCGGGCTTTTCACCGAACATCAGGACTCCTCTTAAGAAACTGACCTGTAGCTTGTAGAGCTTTTTGGTTAGCTTGCTTTCTGGCAGGAGTATGTTGAGCCAGCCGAAGGGCAGGCAGCGAGCCAGGCTGGAGGTCAGCAGCGACGCCGTTCCAATCAATGAGCCGCTCATATACGTCCCTTTTATATTTTCAAAGCCCGCACTTATGAAAAGCCCTTCTATTCGACGCCATGTGGTGACATAGTTATGGCTGAAATCGACAAGGAAGAAGTGGTACTTCCAGTTTGTATAATCGGGCGAATAGATTACGAACCTGCCTTTTGGATTAAGCAGTTGATACACTTGTTTGGTTAGCGTTAAGGCTGCTGTCATAGTATCCATGTGTTCGAGAACGCTGCGCATTATGACGAGGTCGAAATTTCTTTGTATTGGTGGTATAGGTGGGACAACAGTTCGCAGGACATTTGCGCCACGTTTTTCGAGGTCGTCGGCCATTTTCTGATTCGGCTCGATAGCCCAGTATTCGATATTACTGTCAAGGCATATATCGGCAAAGGCACCGCGGCCCGGTCCTATTTCGAGCGCGCTGGTTGCCTTTTGGGATTCGGCAAAGCTAAAGACTTTCCGTGATGCGCTTCGCACCAGCGCCATCCCAAATTTAGTGGGCCTATCTTTCGCGAAATGGTCATAAAATGTGTCCTGTTGTGTATATTCTGTCATCTCTGTCCCTTTTGCTTTTTCGGCATATTCTTCGCCTTATACCATGGCAGAGGCGGATTCTCTCTTTGCGGATGAGCAGCGAATTGTTTCCAGCATAATATTGGCACAACAATTCCACGAGAATTTCTTAGCTTGTTGGAAACCTGAGCTGACAAGTTTGTCTCGAAGTGTACTGTCAGTCAAAACATTGTAGATCGCATCAGCTATAGCCTTTGTGTCAAGTGGGTTGATCAAAATAGCCGCCTCACCTGCCACTTCAGGGATACTGGTTGCATTTGACGCCACCACAGGGCAGCCGCATTGCATTGCTTCAAGAATAGGCAAGCCAAAACCCTCATATAGAGAGGGATAAATGTAAGCACTAGCCAGATTATACAAAGCGGGCATATCTTCCTGCTCGACATAGCCCAACTGTCTTACTCTATCGTCGAGATTAAGTTTCTTCATTGTCCTGTAAACCGAGGCGTCCTTCCATGATTTCGAACCCGTCAAGACTATCACGTGCGGTATTTTCGTTTTAATCAGGGAAAACGCTTCCAATAATCGAGAGATATTCTTTCGAGGCGATAATGAACCAACATACATAATAAAGCTGTCAGGTAGGTTGTATTTTTGTCTTATCATCTGTAACTTAGAGGTGTCGCTTATGTGCTGGTACATGCTGTCGGCTGCTTCATAAGTCACTGTGATCTTATCGGGACTGCAATCAGCATAACGAATAATATCTTTCTTGGTGTTTTCACTTACAGCAAAGATACCTGTAGCTCTGCGGAGTGAGCATGGGATCATAGTCCGCATATATATAGTATCGAGAAAGGGATAAGCATCTAAATGTCTATCAAAATACGCCAGGTCGTGTATGACCACAAATGAATTGTGCTTGGCAAAAAAAGGCACGACGTTCTTTGGAAAGATGGCAGCGTCAACTTTCAACTTGAGAAGCATCCTGGGCAACAACACAAAATCCCACATTATTCTGTTTTTACCTTCGATTATGATCTCTGAGCAGCTCGGTGCCAACCCTAAGTATTTTTTGTGATTGTACAGCACGAACAATTCGTCTTCGCCTCGTTGTTCAGCAAGAGCAGGAATCAGCGATCTAATAAACTGGCGTGCTCCGCCAGAAGGGATACTCAATCCACGTGCAGAAAACGCAATTCTCATAGGTCAGCTCTCTTGTTGTAATAGCTTTTCATAAAGTCGCCTGTACTGATTCGCGGTAGAGTTCCAGCTAAATTTTTCCGCTCGCCTTCGGGCAGCAATAGACATTCTTTCGTAAGCTTCTTGGTTCTCGAGCAACTCTTTGATGGCCTGTGCGATTGATTCAGCCTCGGAACTTTCAACGACAAAGCCATTATCTTTTATCAATTCTTCAACGCCTTCGCAACGAGTCGTAATAATCGGCAGGCCTGAGGCCATCGCTTCCAGCATGGCGTTGCTCATTCCTTCCTGCATACTGGCGCTTATGAAAATATCGTGCTGGCGATACATTTGAGGCATTTTCTCAGCCTCAATTCTGCCGGTAATCTCGATAATGTCACTGAATCCAGCTTCTATTGAGCTTTTCCTTAGTTGTTGCTCATCTGGCCCGCCACCAACGAGGGTAAAGCGGATGTCGTATCCTTGGTCGCGTAGTATCTTTACGGCAGCTATTAGCAGTTCCACACGCTTGGTGACAGATAGTCTGCCTACCGTTAGCAGTCTAAAGGTTTCTTTTTCCGCAGATACAAGGTTCTGCCCCTCGCTATTTTTAGAAGGGTGAAATCTGTCGAGCTCAACGCCGTTTGGAATGACTTTTATCGCTGCAGATGGCAGGAATCTCAATGCGCGGTTTTTCAGTCCTTCACTACAAGCAACCAGACAGATGGCCTTTGTCCAAATGGCTTTGAAAACTGGTCCCAGCAGCTTGTAGTCCAATTTCAGTCTGGCGTGTTTGCCCGGTACATCTGAGCCACGTAATGAGATTATGTAGGGCAGTCTGTTTGCCGTTCGGTAGCAAAGCCAGCCTGAAGGGAAGCCAAAAAATGCGTGAACCAAATCGTAGTTGTTTTCCAGCAACAGCCTGTGGTAGTACCCATGTGCTTTTACCAGCCACTCGATGACCTCGGTCTTCCGCCAGAAGTGAAGGTCTTTTTTGTGCAGGCCCACTTTATAGATTGTGATGTTCTCGGAGAACTCTTCTTGGGAAAAGCCCGGTTTTGGCCCCGACGTTAGAACATCGACCTTCAGTGTTGTAACGTTGGCATACTCTCTTATTAGACACAGGTGTGCATGCCCTGCTCCCCCACCGATAGGTGGGAACTCGTAATTAAGCATCAATATTTTCATACGATGCTTAGTATAACAATGTCAGCGTTTTCTGTACAGCGTCGCTGTGCCCAACCCTAGTAGGAGAATAATAAACGACGCTGGCTCTGGAATGATGCGGCTGACAGTCATCGTTTCGTTAGCGGGTGAATACTCAGCCACGTACATTGCTCCATCCGGACCGAATGCGAGACCGCGTGACGCTGTTGTTACTGCGAATTTTACTGCTGTTCCGTCAGGCTCGACTTTCCACAGCGAGCTTGCTTGTTCGAGGTCAGACCAGCCGATTACAAATAGCTGGCCTCCAAATATACCGTACTGATCGAATTCAGCTCTTAAAGCGCCTGCTAACCCAGGAGAGAACCTGTTTGCTTGACCTTCGCTGTCCAAGGAAAAAAGTCCGCTCACCTCCGGTGTATATCCAAATCTTGTTGCCACGTACATTAGGCCGTTGTAATCTGTTCCAGGGTCAAAGGCGATGTCAAAAGGTGCGCCCCGCCATTTGTCCAGCTCGGAATAACAGAGCCGAAATGTTAATCTGATTTTTTAGAAACGGCACTGGTTAGCTATTCAGATGCTTATCTTCTTAGCGATGACATATAGATTTGTTTGAAGAAAGAGCGGCAATCGGCAAAAGTCTATGAGTTTGAAAATGTGAGCTATCGGCCCAAATTTTCGTAATTTCTCGATAGTGAATTCATTTATAGGATTCATTTTTACAAATTTTGTGTGAAATCCATGTCTGGCAAGGCGTCTGCTCAATTGCCCGGGTGTATGCAGCGACGGATGTGCTCGACGCCATCTCAGGGATTTCTTCGATAAAGTCTCAAAGATTGCGTTACTGAATTTGTTTGGTGTCTGGAAAAGGTAATAACCCCCTGGTCGAAGAATACGGTGAACCTCGCTCAAGTGTCTATCTATTCGGGCAATATGCTCAAATAGATCGAAGCTCAAAATTAGATCGAACGATTTGTTCTCATACGGCAGTGCTTCTGCAGGTTGAACCTCCAGATGAATCTCACCGTATTTCCTGCGACCATAGGCAACTGCTTCTCGTGATATATCAACACCGGTAACATCATATCCCTGCTTTGTCAGTTCAAATACGATAGTGCCAATACCACAGCCGATTTCCAGTATTTTATCTGTCGGTTTTATTAAGTCTGTACGGGTAAGGAACTCGATATTCGTCTGAACGTTTCCACGTTGTTCTTTACCTTTCTGTAATCCTTCTCGCCAGGCCTCATCGTAAAGGGCCTGTTGCTTTTTTAGTTCTTGATCCATTGAATTTGTTGATGCGTTACTATGCATCTACTTACGTTCGAAGACAATGTGCTCTCCAAACATTCTGTGTCGAAGAAACGGCCAGGCCGACACAGCCACAAAGCGTCTTGGCTGGACGATATTGTAGTTCGTCATCACGAATTCTCTAAAAGGTGCCAGAATGCTGTATCTTTCAGCCTCTTGCTCATCGAATTGTGTTGTTAGCATTTCACTCCATACTCTGTCGAAAGCATCCACCACCGTTTTGTTGTTTTGTGGTAAGAATCCTGGCTGTTTTGCTCCCATGAAGCCGGGCGGTGCAATTGGCCAAAGTTCATAGGGCGGCCTTTCAGTTGGTATATGGCGTTTGCGAGTATCGACAATGAATTTCGGCATCGCCTGCTTGAACTCATCTAACAGGGTGATAACGTCCTGGGCTAATACCTGCGGTGCCTGTCGAGTCGTAGTAAACGCCCGGGAAGCTGAGCTGAATCGTTGCGCTTGAACGTATATTCCTGGTACCCAGCCCCAAACGTAAATCTTGTCTGTCGGTTCGGAGTTTTCACGGATATAATTGCCCACGATCTCCCATGGTGCTTTTACATTTTGCTTTCGGCGTTTGGATGTTTCCTTAAGCTTCTGGGCATAACCTCTCTGTCTCTGGCCGTAGCTGCGTCCACTGTATGGACTCGTTGTTATGCCAAAGAATATATGCCATGATAGCACTATCATCAGTAAAATACTGATCGTCCCTACAACAAACCACAATGTCTTCTCAGCAGCTTGAGCCAATCTGTCGTGATAAAGAGCCGTCAGATATCCAGCGAGCATCGCGGCTGAGGCGTTCATAGGTAAGTAATACTGCTCATACGAACGGGGGCTTATCCATACAAAAGCCATATCCAGCACCCACCACACCGCTAGTAGCAGTACGAACCGGTCGTATGAGACTGGCGTAACCTTGTTGCCCCTGCGCCTTCGTAGTGCACCACGCACAATTCTTACGACTATGGCGCAAACCGCCAAAGATATTGGCAATATAAGTTTGCTGTAGTATCGCAGGACGATGGGCCATTGCTCAGAGAAAGGCACCATTTTTCGGCTTCGACTAATATAATCCGAGGCTGTTTTTGCTTGGTCCGTAGCTAATTTTACCGGGGCGGACTTTGTTAGTGTTTGCCACACGAACGTGTAAGGAAGATTCAATTGTACGTTCCAAGCCAGTATCCATATATAAAGTGGTGCAAGTGCCGCTATTGCCCCTGCCAGCAGAAGCGCGATGTCAAAGCCTGTTCGCTTCCAGGTCTTATTCTTCAGTACCGGTTGTAGCACGACAAATAGGCCAACTGCACCGATAGCTGAAACTCCTGTTGGTTTAAAAAGCGGCGCCCAAATCAAAAAAGCGCCAGTCAACATCGCCTGCCACCATTTGCTGTCGAATTGGTACAAAATGAAACAGCTAATCCCTATCACCATGCAGGCGATCATATACTGTTCTTTGACGTTACCGAACTTAGCAATCAGCGGCGCAGAAAGATACACTGATGCAACGATGACCCCTACGGCAGCAGCTAATGCACCAAAGAGCCTTCGCATTGCCACGAACATGAGCACTAACGCCGCTGCTTGAAGGATCATCTGGATTAACTTAGCCCCTGTTTCATTGAAACCAAATAGCCAAACACCCAACATGTTGACCAGTAGTGTTCCCAGCCGAGCACTTGGCTTTTCTTCAACGCCGATTTTTGCGCCAGATAGTATATGCGCAGAAGAGTAGACGTATGCGCCGCTATCGAATGGGCCGGGAGAGTTGAACTCAAAGTATTTACCAAGAGAAAAAGGAATGCCCGCCAGAATGACTATCACCACAAGAGCAAAAATGTGCATTTGCTTTCGGCTTTTAGGTCGAGTCGTGATATGAGTATCATGCGGTGCTGCCTTTTTGTGTGGAGGTTTCTTTTGTCGGCTGGGCTTGCTCATCCCTTATCCCCACGATCCTTAATCGATTCGAGTATTTCCTTTATCACATACGTAGGGCGGTTCTGTGACTCATGGTATGTTCGCACTAAAAGCTCCGCAAGCAATCCCATTAGTACGAACTGAATTGTAGCCGTGATCAACAGCGCAGTCAGGACTAATAGTGGATTCCTGTTCATAGACAGATGCGAAGGAGAGATAAACTTTTGATAGAGTACTACAAGACCCGATGTCACAGCCACAAGTGCACTTGCTGCTCCTAAACCGCCAAAGATGTAGATCGGCTTAGTTGAAAACGAACCTAAGAATTTGACCGTGATAAGGTCTAGTATTACCTTGAGTGTCCGTCCCAGACCGTATTTTGGCGCGCCCGAGGTTCTGTGTCTGTGGTTTACCTCGATCTCAACGATCCTGGCACCGCTCCAGCTTGCCAGCGCTGGTATGAAGCGGTGCATTTCACCGTACAATTTCGTCTCGGCTAAGACCTCTCGACGATATGCTTTGAGCGTGCAACCAAAGTCATGCAGCCGGACACCTGTAATTCTGGCAATCAGCCAATTGGCGATTTTAGATGGTACAATCCTTGTTATGAGTTTGTCGTGTCGATTTTTTCGCCAGCCACTAACAACATCGAATCCCTCATTAAGTTTAGTGAGCATCTTAGGTATATCTGCCGGGTCGTTCTGCAAATCAGCGTCGATCGCAACGATGATTTCGCCCCGCGCGTGCTCGAAGCCGGCACTAAGTGCGGCTGTTTGGCCAAAGTTCCTACGGAAGCGGATTATCCGGATTCTTGCATCCTTCTTTTGCAACTGGCTCAGTATCTCGAAACTATTGTCTGTGCAGCCGTCGTCAACGAACACTATTTCATAATCGTATTTATCGGCCAGGGTTTGTGTGATCTGCTCGTGAAGTGGGCCGAGGTTGTCCTGCTCGTTCAGAATCGGCACTACTACTGAGACCTCACGATTATTTTGCTTGATGTTTTCATCGACCATGCTTTTCTCCAAAGGTATCACTCTGTTGCACTATACTAATGCCTGCGTCGGCATTTTGCAATAACGCCAGTCACGTTCACCTAACAGAATATCGGCTGTAAAGCCTGTACCTGGTAAGCCAAAAATATCAGAAGGTCTATGGGAAACTGCTAATTGTCGAGTATAATGCGATGCAACCGTCTCGACAGCGTGCAGGTCTGGTTACAAAGGTAGAAGGTGGGATTTCTGTAGTCGGCCACAACAAAAGGCGAAAGGGTAGCACCTATGTTATACGAGGTCTTCTATTTGATCGGCCTTGTGGGAGTTGCCATACTGGCATTTATCGTTGGAAAGAAACTCGCTAGACCGCGAAAAACACAGTCCAAAACAACTACTTTTCTGCTTAGATCAATTCAGGCAATTGCCGAATTGGCCGTCCTGGAATACATCACTGAAGGCGTCGCTGAGATCAAAGAAAAAAAGACCAGCCTAATTACAGTTCGTTGGAAGAGGGGGCTCTTAAGATACACAGCGAAACTCAAGGTCGGCTTTGATCTGGACCGGCTGGATTACGCAATTGATGATGTCCAGAAGGTAATTCGGATTGCACTGCCCAGCCCGAGAATACTGAGCTGTGAGATTTACAATAGGAAGTTCTACAAGCTGCCTCTGGAAAAGGCCGAGAACATCCCATGGAAGGTAGACATCATCGAAGACTTCAGTTCCGAGGAAGTCCTCGCCCTTGATGATGAAGCCAGAGATAGCGCTCTGCAAAACGTCAAAGAGTTCTACGTGCTGGACTTGCTCCAGGACAAAACCAAGCTGGCCTTTAAGAAGATTTTTTCGCTGTCTTATCCTGACTATAGCACAGATATATCAATTACAGGCCAAACCCAGGAACAGCCCGCCGGTCAACTTCCCGAGCAAAAGGCCTCCGAAAATTGAGCTTATACCTACGACTGGCAAGTGAGGCACTATTGGGATTGCCTTACCGTGGTGTGTTCTTATACTTGTACAATATCGTTCTTCAAGGTGTTTTTTACATTTTTGATTTTTCATTTTTAGGCTTACACCTTAGTATGCTTTTATGCTGGAGAAAGGCCTCGTTCAGATTTATACAGGTGGTGGTAAAGGCAAGACAACGGCTGCCTTTGGCTTGGCACTTCGCGCAGCCGGGCAGGGAAACAAGGTACTGATTTATCAATTCCTAAAGCCCCCGTCTTTGGATATCGGTGAGCGTTTTGCACTGCAACTTGGAGCAGTCAGGATAAGGGTTGAAGCCCTTGATGTGCTCTGGGATATGGCAAAATCATTCGAAGACGAACAGGCCATTGCCAAAGCAAGGGCTGCAATCAGTGATGCTCTGAAGCGACTTGCGGAAACGGCAGAAAAAAAATTCTATGATGTTCTTATACTTGATGAGATTATCTATTGTATTTCAAAAGGATTGTCGAGTTTCAAAGACGTGAAATGCCTTATCGAGAATCGTGATCCTGCTGTTGAGATCGTTTTGACCGGCCGTGGCGCGAGCAAGGAACTGATAGAAATGGCCGACCTTGTCACCGAGATGAAGAACATCAAGCACCCATTCGATAAGGGTGTGCCTGCCAGGCGAGGTATTGAGTTTTAATAGCATTAGGATTTATGTGTAAATGAGTGGATGTATAAAACGCCAATGTACCTTGTATATTTGTGCAAGTGCTTCCTGATGGAGTTTTGCTATGTCTAAGAGTGTTGCTGCGATTATTTGTGCTGCGGGGCCGGCCAGCAGGTTCGGCGGGAAAAGAAAAAAGCAGTTTCTTGATGTAGCTAACCGAGCTGTTTTTCTGCGAAGCGTAGAGTTATTTGCCAATCGCCAGGATGTCAAGCAAGTTCTGCTGGGTATCCCGGAAGATGACAGAGAGATTGTCGAGGTAAAGTGGGGAGCGAACCTGAAATTCTTTGGCGTTAAAGTATTCTTTGGGGGCAATCAGCGTTTCGACACTGTCGTCAAGGCTCTGGAGCTTGTCAAAGATGATATTGGCCTCGTAGCAGTTCATGATGCCTGTCGATGCTGCGTAACTGAGGAATTGATTGAAAAAGTCATAGATGCTGCCACCAAAAGTGGAGCTGCAATACCCGCCTGTCCCATTACAGCAACCGTAAAAGAGGTAAAAGATGCCAAGATAATAAAGACAATCGATAGATCCAACCTCTACGAAGCACAAACTCCACAGGTTTTTGAAACCGGCCTGCTGAAAAAAGCTTACGACAATCTCAAGAATCTTGACCAGAATAAAATCAGCGACGATTCACAGCTTGTTGAGGTTCTGGATAAGCAGGTGACAATCGTGGAAACGGACTCATCGAATATCAAGATTACATATAAAAATGACATAGCCATCGCCGAAGCCATCTTAAAATCCCGCCCAAAATCTAAGCACGAAGGCCACGCTGGTCCGTATATTGAGGCACAATGGTAAGCTCTAA
>Ga0315552_1000331_pt1 | contig 29237 bp, 26 predicted proteins | sample SalMarSW160170MG_2_FD_203102 | JGI IMG/M metagenome (GOLD analysis project Ga0315552, IMG submission 203102) | Salt marsh sediment microbial communities from the Plum Island Ecosystem LTER, Massachusetts, United States - Salt Marsh Sediment SW1601-70 ...
TCCGAATATCCCGCAGAAATATATATAAGCGCCATCACCCTGAAGGGTGAACCAATGATAGTGGGTATCGCTCACAACATCACAGAACGCAAGAAGGCGTTGGGAAAACTGCGGGAAAGCGAGGAGAAATATCGAAATCTCTATGAGAGTATGATGGATGCTTTTGTTCGTACCGATATGGAAGGAAACATAATTGAATTTAACAAACAATATATGGATATGCTCGGATATGCCGAGGACAAAATAAAAAAGTTAAAATACACCGGTATAACTCCTAAAAAGTGGCATGAAATGGAAGCTAAAATAGTAGAGGAACAGGTTCTTAAAAGGGGATACTCGGACGTTTACGAAAAGGAATACATTAAAAAAGATGGAACTGTCTTCCCTGTAGATATAAGGGTTTTTTTACTTAAGGATGATGATGGTACCCCGAAAGGCATGTGGGGGATTGTACGTGATATAAGCGAACGTAGGAAAACCGAGGAGGAACTACGAAAGATAGAGCGTCTCGAATCTCTGGGGGTTCTTGCCGGAGGTATAGCTCATGATTTTAATAATCTCTTGACCGGAATACTTGGCAACCTTTCCCTTGTTCGAACGGAAGAGGGGGAAGAATTTCAGAATATATTAGAAGAAGCCAAACAGGCATCGATCCAGGCTAAAAACCTGGCCCAACAACTTCTCACGTTTTCAAAAGGCGGAGAACCCATCAAGGGAAGAGTTTCTATAGAAGATATAATCAGAGATTCGGCAGGATTTACCCTACATGGTTCAAATGTAAAATGTTTATACGATGTTCCTCCTGATTTATGGAAAGTTAAGGTGGATAAGGGTCAAATGTCCCAGGTAATAGACAATCTTGTAATAAACGCAAATCAGGCAATGCCACAGGGCGGGAATATAAAGATTAAAGCCGAGAATATCATACTTAAGAAAAAGAGTTCACTGCCTCTACCTGAAGGAAAATACGTAAAAATTACTTTTGAAGATAAGGGGATAGGAATACCCGATACTCATCTTCTCAGAATATTCGACCCTTATTTTACAACAAAGCAAAAAGGGAGCGGTCTTGGTTTGGCTACCGTATATTCTATTATTCAAAAACATGATGGTCATATCAGTGTTGAATCGCAAGTGGGAAAGGGAACCGCCTTCTTCATCTATCTTCCGGCAATAGTAGATAAACTAATGGAGGAAGAAGCAAAAAAAGTGACTAAACGGACTCTGACAGGAGAAGGCAAGGTGCTAATAATGGATGATGAAAAGATAGTTCGCAGGGCAGTTGGAGGAATGCTGGAAAGGTTAGGCTATTCCGTTGAAATTACTGAGAATGGGGAAGAAGCCATCGATAAATACAAAGAGGTTATGAATTCAGGGGAGCGCTTTGATGCTGTCATTCTTGATTTAACTGTACCTGGTGGGTTGGGAGGGAAAGAGACAATAGAGAAATTACTAAAGATAGATCCGGATGTGAAGGCTATCGTTTCCAGCGGCTACTCTACTGACCCGGTAATGGCTAACTACAAAAAATATGGGTTTAGCGCTGTAGTCGCAAAACCTTTTGAGCTCAAGGAGTTGAATGAAGCGCTTAAAAAAATCTTCGGGTGAACGAGCGGGAAGAGAATAATCCTTAATCTTCGCCCTACTTTTTGATTTACTGCTAATCCTAACCTCTACTTCCTTGCTAAACAAGAATAAAAAGTTATATTTTGCTATGAAAAGAATTATTAACTTATCTATAATTCTTCTAATCCTCCCCCTAATTCTATACTCAGCTACCTTTTATCTAGATCCGGAAGATGGAAGTATGGCAAACGACGGAAGCAGCCAAAACCCCTGGACAACAGTTCAGGAAGTGCTAGATTCCAATTTGATCGAAACTTACGCTCCGTTTGAATATCCATACCTTGAAGGAGATTCTTTAATTCTGATAAACGAAGGAGCACCCGTAGAATCGGGAGATACTCTTATATGCAGGTCGGGTTACTATGGAGCACTACACATATCAAGAAAATTTAATACAGATTATATAACTATTAAAGCAGAAACAGGGCATGTTCCAACCTTTAAAAATGTTCGCTTTACCGGAGCCAGATACTGGCATCTTCAGGGTCTTACAATTACACCATCGAAAGCCCCCGAGTACGAAAACACTACACTTGTATCTATCGAATGGCACGGTTTTTCCGGCCCTTCTACCTATATAACAATAGAAAACTGCTATTTGTACTCGGTCGAAAACGCCTCATCCTGGTCCGCCGAACAGTGGGATGAGCTATCGTGCACGGCAATCTCTTCTCAAGGAAAAAATGTAATTATACGCAACAACTACTGCAAAAATGTTAATTTTGGAATATCTTCAAGCAGGGACTCCTGTCTTGTAGAATACAATGTAATCGAAAATTTCGCGGGTGATGGACTGCGGGGCTTAGGAAATTATAATACATTTCAGTATAATATAATAAAAAATTCATTTGATGTTAACGGAAATCATGACGATGGATTTCAATCATGGTCTGTTGGGGAAGGGGGTGTAGGAACCGATACTGTCTGGGGAGTGATTTTGAGAGGCAATACAATTATCAATTACGAAGACCCGAACCAGCCCCACCGCGGCACATTACAGGGAATCGGCTGTTTTGACGGTTTCTACGCAGACTGGATTGTCGAAAATAACGTCGTTATCGTTGACCATTACCATGGTATAACTCTAAGCGGTGCAATTAACTGCCGCATAATCAACAATACGGTTGCGGACAGAGACACAACAAACTCTGATATAAGTCCCTGGATAAGAGTAGGAAACCATAAAGACGGCTCTCAAAGCGTTGGCTGCATAGTTCGGAATAATATTTATTACAGAACCCTCTCAATAGATTCCCCACAAACCGAAGACCATAATTTGCAGGTAAGAAATTATGATAGCAATTTTGTAGACTTCGGACAGTTCGACCTCCGCTTAAAAGAGGGAAGCCCCGCGATAGACGCAGGAACAAGCGACTTTGCACCCGTAATAGACATAAGAGGAGTAACACGACCCCAGGGAGCCCTGTACGATATAGGCGCTTATGAATATGTCGCCGACGAAGGGGATAATCTTTTCAGTTTCCTGCGTATTTATCCGAATCCTTTTAATACTTTTACGGATATAGGATTTTCCCTTTACCTGCCCTCGGATGTAAAACTTGAAATATTTAACTCCGCCGGAGTTAAAATTAAAGAACTTGCAAACGAAAGAATGAATGCGGGGATATATTCATTTAGATTTTACAGAGAAAACTTCAGCAGCGGTGTATACTTTGTCTTTTTGAAAGTAAATGACCAAACCGCATCGGCAAAGGCGATTTTAATAAAATAGATCAAAATCTTAAAATAAAAACAAATAGATTTTAATCTGTTGGGTAGTTAGATGGTTAGGAGGTTAGAGAGAGTAAGCAACCCAAGGAACTCCACGAACTCAATAAACTAATAATCACACAAAGTTTCCAAAAAGTAAATGGGTGCAAAACCGACGGGAACTTTTTAACTATTTCCCTATTTAACGATTTAACTTAGATCCTTAGGATCTACAGTCCTTCCGTCAATTTCGAAATTTTTATTTTTAAGGCTTTAGAGACTTTCTGAATGTTCGCTATAGTAATGTTCTTTTCGCCGCGCTCAATCATTCCGATATAAGTACGGTGAACTCCGGCTTTCTCCGCGAGGACTTCCTGCGAATAACCCAGTTTCTTTCTCTCTTCTCTTACCTTCTTTCCGAACTTTACTAAAATTTCTCTCTTTTTCATATTAAGGAATATATGGAAAAAATATAATTCTGCTACATACCAAGATTATCATATTTAATAAGCATTTTTCGTATCCCAAAAATAGCATCTTGACAAGTAACCGCAGGACACTATAATTATACGCACTATGTTTACCGACACAAGTGAGTACGAAATTGAAAAAGATATTGATTGCTGACGGTCAATTAGAAAACGCGGAAAAGATAGCGAATTTTCTTGAGGAAGAATTCGAAGTCTGTAAATCCTGTTCGGAAAGCGGTGTTTTGAGTTTATGTTTAACGAAAAATTTCGAACTTGTTATTTGCAGTTACGCATTAAGGGACATTACGGGACCTGCTCTAATAAAAAAGATTAAGGATATACAACCCGATATAAAAAGTATTCTTATATCCGGAAGCCTTATTCCGGACGAAGAAGAAATCATGCGATTAGGCATAAATGCTTTCATCGAAAAACCATTCGAAATGGATACTTTGAGGAATGTTGTTGATTTGGTTTTGGAAAGATAGGAACCAAGAAATAACAAAATACACGAAAAAAAACATTAACCACATAGGGCACAGAGAACACAGAGACAAAAAGATTATATTTGTTTTACCCTCCACAACCCAAAAATTCGGACAGGATTGACACAGATTTACGGGATTGTTTTGTTGTTTTTTATTCGGTCGTCCGTCCACGGTCTTCGGTCGGTCTTATACCTAAGACCTAAAACCTACTTCCTTTGCTTTAACATCCATTCATACATTACTTTTTTTTCGTAAATCTTGTGAATGGAATGTCCTTTTCCTTCAAGCCTGGAATATCTTACTTTCCCTCCAGCCTTCCTTAAAGCATGAACCATTTGCTCGGTCTCTCCCGGGGATACAATCCTATCGTTAGCCCCATGAAATGCCCAAACTGGTATACGTTTCATTGCTTTAATGTTTTTCGTACTCCATCCCCCACATAGAGGAATAGCCGCAGCAAAATATTCCGGGTGCTTTATAGCCAGAGACCAAACTCCGGAACCACCCATACTCATCCCTGTAAGGTAAATTCTGTTTTGGTCGATTCTGTACTTACTTGACAATTCCTTGTATAAAGAGGGGAACCAATCATCCGTATTCCAAATTCTATCCGGAGGGCACTGCGGAGATACTATAATAAAAGGGAAATGCCATCCTTCACTTACCAGATAAGGCGGGCCGTACTTCTTCAATTTCTCCAAATTGTAACCACGCCGTGATTTCCCGTGGAGATAAACCAAAAGAGGCCATTTTCCGGAAGACCTTTTCCTGTAATCCTTTGGTAAGTAAAGCAGATATCTATAAGAGGTATTCCCTTCTACCACTACACCGCCGGTGTTTCGATAAGACTTACCAGAATCGGCAAAATTTGGATTAATACAGGAAAATAAAAATAAAAAAAGAATAACAGGAAATCTTCTCACTCTGTTTGCATAACTTAATTTAATATCAATATTCAAGGTATGAAAAAATTTATGAAAAATTTTCGTTTAGTCAAGGGTAACGGCGTCACGAATCATGCGGCGTGTGTCAAAAAACAAAACCCAAACCTAAAAAACAATTACTACAGAGGACACCCCGGTACGGTCATTTTTCCCTACGGGGCAAGTAGAGGAAAAAGAACACACAAAGAGCACAGAGATTTTAATCGTTAGGAAATTAGGATGTAGGGATTTAGTCCAAAGTCCTATGTCCAACGCCCAAAGTCAAAACTAAATCCCAACCCCCAAATTCCAAGTCCTAATTTTACTAATTAACTGATTTGCCAATACGCTATTCTCTGTATCCTAATTCCTCTGCATTAACAAATCCACGTAGTTGTCATTTCGGGTTGCATTTCCAGCTTGCTCTTTGTTTTATTTTCTCAGTAAGTTGCTCTATATTTTTCCCTATTGCCGCTTTCGCAGAATTTTTCCCTGCAGCTTTGATAATCCACTCTTCAGCTCGCACTATTTCTCTAACAGTGGGACCCGTCCTAACGGCACCTTCCTTTCCCCCCCATCTACAGCACTTGTCGCATTCTTCCCATGTTTCTTTGGTTTCATAGTGTCCTTCAACGATATAATACATTTGCATTGCTTGTCCCTTTTCAATAATTTTCGGCCAGTTATCCAGGATGGCATCCACAAACTCGCTCTTATCCGCCGGCTGGATTTCACCTACAGCAAACTCCATAACAAACTCAGTAATACTTGTTATTAAAGTACTTAAAGCCTGAAGCACATCCGCTATTTTATAAACCCACTTTATCCACCCAGCACCTCTCCTATAATTTTCCATTCTCTTTTTATATTTCTCAACAGACTCATTTTCTGGTACCAAACCTACCTCGATAATTTTTTCCAGTTTAAATCTCTTACAAACCTGTCGATTTCGGATATCCCCGGGCGTACATTCTTCAAGACTGTTAGCCAATCCTTGAATATTTTCTTTTGCGATTCTAATTTCGTTTTTTGCTTTATTTGCCAAATCCCACGCTTCTTTAGCCGATCTATCAGCTTCACGTGGGTCTGTATTAATTTTTTCCCTTGCTTGTTTTAATTTTTCTTTTGCCTGTTTTATAAACTCTCTAGCACGTTCATAATGTTCCTGAGCCTCTCTTAAGCGATCATGTGCAGAAGAATGACACTCATCACCGCCGCACCTCCCGATAGTGCTCCGCAATTTGCCTATTTCGTTTTCAAGAGACGGAAGTTCGTTATCCTCCAGGCCATTTAACAATACACCTGCAGTGTCTATTGCTGCCGCAGCATTTTGTCTCGCCTCATTGAATGCTAAGTTACACTCCTTATAAGCATTGATTAACGTATTTATTTTATCCTTAAGTTCCTCCGTTTTCTTCTTAGCCTCTGCCAACTGCTTTTCTACCGTGGGTATCTGTGCCTTTAAAGCTTTCATTTTTGCCTTTAGATTTTGTATCTCTTTTTCGGTTTTTTGTAGTGATTTTTTGGTAACTTCCTTTTGACTTCGAAGGTCGCGGAGTTTTTTCACATACGCACCAATACTTTCGCCGGTTACCGAACGAAAGAGGTCAAAGGCATGCAGGGCTGATTCAGCACCACCGAAAATAATACCGATACCACCACTACCTATATAATCCTGTCCGGCTGCTTTCTGTTTTAAATCTTGAGGATTATCGTATTCGGTTAGAGTAGCCTCGCTGCCAAAAATTTGTTTCAGATAATCAAAGGGCTTTTTAAAAGCCTTCTCCTGCTTTTTCAGTTCCTTTTCCAGTTTCTCTTTTCCTTTTTCCGCTTCCTTTAAATCGCCACTGGTAGAGGATAGCTTATCTTTAAGCGCATTCAATTTGCCTTCAACAGCTAAAAGTTTCTTCATTTCAGCTCTATATTGCGCTTTCAATTTTTCTAACATCTTTTTTATCTTTTCACAGTCTAAACCCGAGACCAGCTCTTCTACTTTTCTGGAGAATGTTCGGACATCACTTTCTTTTTTCTTCCCGCCACCCAAGGAGGTTGTCACCTGCCAGGCATAGGTTCCCGGCTCCAAAGGTTCATTTGCATCTTTTAGATAAATGAAAGAGGTTTCCTCAATACCCTCTTTGTGAAAATATGGCTTAAAATCAGCAAGGCTCTCTTTGTTGAGTCTATATCTTTCTGCCATTTCACCTACTAAACCTTCAGGTACTTCCCATATTGTTAGTGAGTATGAAATGTTTGCTACATTTACGGGTGTCCACTCAAAATCAATTATCGGATCAACGATCTTTTCGCCGTCCTTAGGAGAAATAAGGTTAATGCTAATGGGTTCTATAATATCTATATCTGGAGCGTAAACAAAGGCTCTAGTCTCGCTTTTACCGTAGTCCTCTCTAACACGAAGAGTAACTTTTTCCGATGTTTGTATCTGCCAGGCATAAGTTCCCTCTTCAAAACGTCTCGCTGATGAAGGATACCGGAAGACGGTGTTAACAATCCTATCTTTCTCAAACCAGGATGGATTTGACTGTATCGCCTCCGCTTTAGTTTGTCCTTCTAAGACCTTAAAGATACGGAGTTTATAGTTAAAATCTGCCGTAGGTCTGGGAGTGGGAGGTGTCCACGTAAATAGAGGGTTTTTCGTAATCTTTGCACCATCTTTGGGAGAAGTAAGCTTGGGACGACCGGAAAGTTGAATATTTTGTTTAAAGCAATCGCGCCCGAATTCCTCTTTACTTTCGGCGCCTATAATAGAAACACAGACCGTATATTTGCCACCCGGGAATTTCCCGATTCGGACAACCGATTCTTTATACTTACCTTTATACCAGACGTTGGTAACCTTCCCTATATTTCCGGAAGTTATCCTTTTCATCCCCGGCGGAAGAGCAAACGCATTCGAGGTAGCTTTCCCAACCAATCCATCTTTTTCTTCCGTCACTTCTCCGTGGAGGTAAACCCAGTATGTTTCAGAAGTCGTGTTATTCAAATTCACATACCATAGATTTTCCATCATCAATTTATTAGGTGGGGGTCGTTGGAGTTTGACAGTAACCTGAGCATTAATAGTAAATGCGGGTAGTAGAACTAAAAATAACCAAGGAATGGCCTTTAAACTTTTCATCATAACCTCCCTATTAGTTTGAATATAAGAATACGGAACATTTGCTATCAACATTTTCTTAACTTATATGGTTACTAAATCATAACGAAAAACGAAGTGAATGTCAAGTTAAAAAGTCGGTACCGGCTTTTTAACTTGACATCTCCTCTATAATCCATAATTTTATTCATAATGATTAAACTTATAAGTTTTGGAAATATATTGGAAGTAATTGTTCGTACCACAATCATTTTTCTTGTGGCTTTTATTGTGATACGCATACGAGGCAGAAAACAATTAGCGCAACTCACCTTATTCGATATACTGATTGTTATTGCCCTTGGCTCTGCCGTAGGCGATGTTATGATTTATTCGGAAGAAGTTGTATCGCTTCTTCGTTCCATAATAGCCATAGGTACCCTCGCTATATTAATTCATTTAGTTGAATTTGTGGCTTGCAGAGCACCTAAGAAAATAACGAGAATAATATACGGTGATTCTACCATTATAATCAAAGACGGTAAACTTATAAAGAAAAACTTCGAGAAAACAAATCTTACTGAAGACCAACTGCGGGCAAAACTCAGGGAGAAAAATATACAGTATTATTCCGAAGCTAAAATCGTCCGCCTCGAACCCGACGGCGAATTGAGTGTGAAAAGAAAAAGAAACGATAAAAACAAATAGAAACCACAGATTACACCCTGGTACAGTCGTTCCTCCCTACAGGGCAGGCAGATTTTCACAAGATTTTTTTTGTTTACCCTACTCTAACCCGTATAATTATCCGCGGATTCACACAGGATTTTTTGTTACTAATTAATAACTCAATTTTCTCTAATTTACGAAAAAGAGCGTTTTTGCACAGCCTCAGCGGTAAGCCGTTAGCGTAATATCTCTGTGCCTTTGTGTGATATTAATCAAAAATTATAAGAGAACGTTAAAAAAGGCATATTGCTAAAATTTTTATTCTTATCCTTGAGTACAAAACACATGGGGTTGATTGACATGTTGAAATTAGGAATGTCTGCTTTGCCTACATCTATAGATTTTTTGGCAAACGCTTTATAGCTTAAATAAGTCATCAATATATCCGTAGTGATATATATTGCCGGATAGGAATTAAGAACCCCCTCGTTATCAGCAAGAACCGCAAGACCTCCTGTTGTAGCGTGTGCAAGATACGGAAGAATCCAAACCATCACGCCGGCAGCACCGGGAAGATCATAGTCTCTGGAGAGTTTATTTCCCCAAAGATAACCCACACCATGACCGAGCAGCGAGAGAGCCGCATAAATACGTTCATTTGACGATTCATCGCGGTGCAGGTCAAAGGTTGCAAGTATAAGTGGTAAAGCTTCAGCACCCAGTGCACTGGTTCGTAGTTCAAAAAGGGCATCACCGAATGTAAGGTCTTCTGAATTTCGCGAAAGAAAAAGCGAAGTATATCCTTCTCCCAGAGAAAGGATTGTACCAAGCTGTATAAAATCGTCGGCGCTGTCCCAATTATCCCAACCACCAAACAATGTTCTTAGAATAAAATAATGGTAATAACCATACGTACAATTATTGAATTTCCTTTGATACATTCCCGGAGTAAAGCCCATGTTTTGTCCCAGCGTAAAATCAAGTATATTTTCGGCTAAGCTCATTGAAAATACTCCTCTTTCAGATTTGAAGAGTAAACCACCATGAACTGCGCCCTCTATCCCACCCAAAAATGAACCGTAAGCAGCGCCGCTGGAGATGCGACGGTCTTTGGTCAATAAATAGCAAGTCGATGTATAAATCAATGGTGTTAAAAGACCCATTGTTGCTGCGTTTTTATCTTCCATACCAAAGGTCACAGGCACGCCCCACGAATAAAGACTGAGTCCAAGAAATGTCTGCCCTACCAGATAGGATACCTGCGTACTCTCAAGAGTTACCATCTTTGATGGCTTTCTTACAATTAAACCACGATACTCGGCAGCTGTCATCTTTTTAACTAATTTTTTATTCTGGTAAGCAGCTTCAATAATATACGTACTGTCAGAAGTGATGAATACTTCAATATGGTCGGGCAGTATTTCGAAAAGTGAAACAAGATTACTCTCGGTTCTACGGTCAGTTTTAACCTTTGTGACAGTTTCCTGGGCAAAAAGCATTATTGCCAGTACCATTAACATAAACATTCTCTTCATTTTTACTCCTTTTTTCTACCTTCCTATTTTCTCCCGCAGACCGGAGTATATTCGTTTCTAAGTTCATCTACTATTTTTTCTCTTTCCTTCTCTTTTAATTTGGGAGTATAGAGAACAGCATAGACCAAACTGCTTGAGCATCTGCGTCTCCAACAGTTCGAATTCTCATGGTTTTCAACTTTTGTCTTAACATTTTCCGCTTCACCAACATCAACAAGTACGTTTTTCTCGAAATGCCGGCATAAGATCGTGTATACTCCCGGTTCGTCTTCAAGGTGTGTTGTTGAGGAATAATACCCCTCAAAAGAATAATCCTTTAATTCAACACTCATAAAAACCTCCGGATTAGTTAATTGCTACCTCATCGCACATCTACTTATCCATTCTTTACTACTCTCTACTTACTATTTTCACGGTCCATATTCCCATAAATGAAATTTATCATCTGCATCATCCAGAACATAAACCTTACCCCCAGGAGAAACTCGCACTGTTCGACAAACGTCCGCATGTCCAGGACTGGTCCTTATTAAGAAGTCTGCCTTCCTCCAACCCTTATAATTTACTTTTACGACACGATCCTCCATTGATTTCTTCATTGCAATTAGAAAATATAGGTTTTTCAAAGAATCAACACCAATAATCTCGGGAATACCCTCTCTCGCCTTCAACTTTTTTAAGGGGAGTATCGCTTTATTATCAGCATTGTAAACCATCATATCGGAGCTGCCGGAAGACGCATTATTTATATAATATCCGCCCTTGCTTTCAATATAACCTTTAAATTTATCCCTTATCTTAATAAGATTACCGTTAGTGTCCACCTCTATTATCTGATCTACCTGGTCAAGGTCCGGATCCACGAGTAAAACCGTACTATGGTCGGTCGCTTCCAGATGAGTCATTTTAGGAATTATTGGAGGTACATGCGGTTTAAGATTGAGTATACGTATAAAGCCCATACCGTAATCGTAAAGCGCAACGTCACCGGACATATATTCTATGTATATATTGTCTTTACTGTCAAAGGCAATATCCATAGGATTTTGATTCCCGCCTTGCGGAAGATCTTCAACATAATTCCCTTTACTGTCAAATTTCACAACTCGATGATTTAAGTAATCCAGAATAAAAATTTCTCCCTTTTTATTAATACCGAAACTAGTAGGACCAGTAGGCAAGTAATCAATTGTTTCCCATCTTATTTCCCCAGTCCCGGAGCCAATTTTTCCATCAATTAATAGTTTCTCGCGATATTTTTCCTTTAGCAAAAAACAATTGCAAAAACTAAGTAAAATCAATGTTGCGGAAACACTCAAGAAAATTCCTTTGAATCTTTTCATTTATACCCTCCTTTTTCCGTAAACTTAAAAGTTCTTTCTTATTTAAATGAATACACCTATTACCTTTTTATCTAAGGCAAGTGTTACCATTAGAATAAGGATTTTTACCGTATAAGTCAAGAGGAAAGAGGGTATTTGTTATTATTACAAATATATGTCCTATTTTAATTTCATAAATAAATGTCACACTTGGGAGATGGGATATGACATTTTTTATAATAATAACATATCACAAGAAACAACTTGACATCATGTTGAAAATTCTCTATAATGAAAGGAAACTAAGGAGGTTTTTATTATGGGTAAAAGGATTGCTATTGCTACAATCTTTGGTTTAATCTGTGGAGTTATTTGCATGATACTGGCATCCTCCAACGCGCCATTACCTTTGGCTATAAAGTTGCAGATTCTAGCAAGCAGGACTGTAATGGGATTTGCCATAGGAATCAGTTGCCTAAAAATGAAATGGTGGCTTCACGGTCCGCTTATGGGTTTTATTTTCAGTTTACCCATGGGCTTTTCAGGTATGATGGCAGTCGGTTATAGTCCGATTTGGATGTTGTCTGCAACTGTAATCATGGGCATTATCTATGGTGTTATAATTGAGTTGTTCACCACGGTAGTTTTTAAGGCTAAAGGGGGTGGAGTAAGTTTTTATATAGAAAAATCAAAATAGGTGTCTTTTGTTTATAAAAACAAAAGAAGCATAATGAAATGGTTTATCTTTTTTTTGTGTCTCTTTGTTTTTTAGATGAGTATTAGGTTTCAGGTCTTAAATTTTAGGAAAAACAAACAAATAAAACCTTTATGTTTTCTTTTTTTTCTCTGCGTTCTCTGTGCCTTTGCGGTAATATTAGATTTTAGAGTTTGGGATGGGATTCTGGCTTCTGACTCCTGTCTTCTGAATTCTATTTTTATTCTATATATTTTTTAAGTTCTGCTACGACCCGTGCGGCGACTGCTTTGTTTGTCGCCAGAGCAAAGATGGTATCATCTCCGGCAAGAGTTCCGGAAATCCCATCGATTCTTGCGTGGTCTATAGCTGTACAGACAGCCTGGGCGTTACCCGTTTTGGTCTTTATTACGATTATGTTGTTGACGTAAGACAGTTCAACAAGACCCAATCTAAAAAGAAGATCAAGCCGTTCTTCTCCTCCTTCGACTTTGATTATCCTATAAGAGCCGTCGCCGATAGGAGCCCTTATATAACCGAGTTCTTTAAGGTCTCGGGAAAGTGTAGATTGAGAAATTTTCAAACCGCATTCTTTCAGCCGTTTCTTTAATTCAACCTGAGAATGTATTTTGTCCTCATTTAATATACTTCTGACTGTTTCTAAACGCTTATTTTTGCTTTTAGACATTGTTATATCCTAATGAAAAAGGTTTGGATGTCAATAGCATTTTATACCTCGCTTCATTAAGGTTTAGAGATTGAATTTTTTAGAATCTGAGTTGCTTTTTTTATTTGTTCCTTTACGGATTTTTCTCCGGTGCCTCCCTTTAAATTCCGGCGCGCGAGGGCGTTTTTAAAGGTGAGGTAATCGTAAATTTCTTCCTCGAAAAGTGGAGAAAAATCCTTAAATTTGCTTAGAGGAATTTCGTTAAGAGATATATTGTTTTCGTTTACCCATTTCACAATGTTTCCGGTTATCGTATGCGCCGTTCTAAACGGGGTTCCTTTTTCCGTAAGATAATCTGCTATTTCTGTGGCAAGAAGTGTTGGAGAAAGGCAGCGCGTAATAGTTTCCTTGTTTAGCTTTAAGGTCTTTAAAACCCCGGTGAATATCTCGAGAGAGCCTTCCGCAATTTCAACAATCTCAAAAATGTGTTTTTTGTCTTCCTGGAGATCCCGATTATAAGAATGGGGAAGTCCGTGACAAAGAGATAAGAGCGCCGTTAGATGTCCTATGGCGGAAGCTGCTTTGCCTCTTATAAGTTCCAGGCTATCCGGGTTTTTCTTCTGGGGCATAATGCTGCTGCCTGTGGCATATTTATCATCTATTTCAACGAACCCAAACTCACCCGTTGACCAGAGTATAAAATCCGACGCGTAACGGCTCAGGTGTGAAGATATTAATGTCATGGCAAAGCCGATAGAGATTGGAATATCACGGTGAGCAGTTATATCCAAACTATTAGGGCTAATTTCACTAAAGCCTAAATCTCTCGAAAGAGTTGTCAGATCAATAGGGAAGCCACTGCCAGCCAGGGCTGCCGAACCTAAAGGCATAATACCGCAGTGCTTCAAACCTAATAATAAAGATTCCTTATCCCGTTCCATAAGCCAGAAAAGAGAGAGAAGGTAATGTGAGAAAAGAATGGGTTGAGCCTGCTGTAGATGAGTATAACCGGGCATTATTAAATCGGTGTTTTCTTTCGCAACAAAAATGATAACTTTTTCTAATTCCGAGATTTTTTTCATTGTATCTGAGATAGCCTTTTTCAGGTAGAGGAATAAGTCCGTTATCACCTGGTCGTTACGGCTTCGTCCCGTATGGATTTTTCCCCCGATTTCCCCCGTGATCTCGGTTAATCTGCGTTCTATTGCGCTGTGGATATCTTCGTCGGTTGAAAGGACAGAAAAGCTGCCGCCTGCGAATTCTTCTTCGATAAGCTTAAGAGCTTTTGAGATTTCTTTTGCTTCTTTATCGGATAAAACCCCTATTTTATTTAAACCTTTAGCCCATGCTTTATTTACCGCAATATCCTCCGCATACAGAAGTTTATCTGTTTCAATAGAATGACTAAATTTTTCCATCTCCGAGGCGGTTTCTTTAGAAAAACGCCCTTTCCAAATTTTTTCTTTTCCCACTTTTCTTCCTACGGTTTTCCTTCCTTTTCAAGTTTCTCCAGGCCTCGTATTGTTAATTGTAAGCCAAAAAGATTGATAAATCCCTCAGCGTCTTTCTGATTATAAATTTGATCTTCTCCAAATGTGGCAAAATCCTCTCGATACGTTGAGAATTTTGACTTTCGGCCTAATGTAATCACGTTACCCTTATAAAGTTTCAACCGCACGTCGCCGCTTACTTTTTCTTGAGTTTTATCGATAAAAGCGTCGAGTGCTTCCTTTAATTCCGAGAACCATAAACCATAATAAACCAACCGCGCATAAAGATTCGCGACGTCCATTTTATGATGCAGGGTATTGGCATCAAGTACTATACTTTCTAATTGTTTATGAGCTTCATAGAGTATAGTCCCGCCGGGAGTCTCATAAACACCGCGTGATTTGATTCCAACAAGACGATTTTCAACCATATCAACCATACCTATGCCGTGTTTCTTCCCCAGCTTGTTTAATCGTATAAGCAAATCAACAGGGAGTAGTTTTTCTCCGTTAACCGCCACCGGAATCCCCTTTTCAAATGTTATCTCTACGGTTTCTGAAATTTCCGGGGCGTCTTCAGGTGATATGGTATACTCATAAGCATTTTTAGGGAACTCGTTCCATGGGTCCTCAAGAATACCGCCTTCTATGCTTCTATGCCATAGATTGGTATCGCTGCTGTAAATTTTTTCCCGGGTACTCGTTGTAGGCAGTCCGTATTTTTTAGCGTAATCTATTTCATCTTCTCTGGATTTTATGTTCCACTCTCTCCATGGAGCAATTATCTTTAGTTTTGGGTTTAAAGCTTTATATGTTAATTCGAAGCGTACCTGATCGTTACCTTTCCCGGTGCAGCCGTGAGAAACCGCGTCCGCGCCTTCTTCTTCCGCTATTTCGACCTGTTTCTTTGCTGCTATTGGACGCGCGAAAGAGGTCCCTAAGAGATAGCCGCCTTCGTATATTGCCCCAGCCTTTAGAACAGGAAAGACATAGTCTGTGAGAAACTCTTCTTTTAAATCCACGACATATGCCTTATCGGCTCCTGAAGAGAGGGCTTTTTCTTCAAGTCCTTCTAATTCATCCTCCTGACCGAGGTCAGCGGTGAATGTGATGACTTTACAATTGTAGTTCTCCTTAAGCCAATGAAGAATCACAGTCGTATCCAGCCCTCCAGAGTATGCAAGAACTACTTTTTTAACTTCTTTTTCCATTTCGCCCTCCTAAATATTCGACAATACTTTATAATACCGTATTTTATTTAATTGTCAAGATGGAGTTTTCATTTTTTTATGAAAAATTATTCATTTATGATTTTTTTATATTGTATGTTTTTTATGAAAGGAATTAATATGAAAGGCTCAATCCCCTTCTCGGCTAAAAATACGTTTATGCAATTTTTTGAATAAACAACCGATGACGGCTAACGAATGACCGATGTTAGTAGGTGGTTGGGTAGTTAAAGCAAAAAAAATAAAAATGGGGTACGGTGGGTCTCTGCGTTCTTTGCCTGCCCCGTAGGGAGGAATCGACCGTACTGGGGCGCCTCTGCGGTGAAAAAGCCACCTTGACTTTTTAAATGTAAACCGTAAGTATTCTTTAGGGATACGCGAGTTATGAAATTGTTCGAAGATATTCCTAAGAATGTAAAAGCGCTGGGTTTCGTAAGCCTCCTTAACGATGCGGCAAGCGAGATGATATATCCTCTCTTGCCGATTTTTCTTACCTCTGTTCTGGGGATTGGAGCGGGAGCTTTAGGTGTTATCGAAGGAATAGCAGAGTCAACTGCGAGTCTTCTTAAATTGTTTTCCGGCTGGATTTCAGATAAGATAAAGAAGAGAAAAATACTTATTCTAATAGGTTATTCTCTTGCCGCGTTTGGAAGGCCTATAGTTGCTTTAAGTAGGTACTGGTGGCAGGTTGCAGTTATAAGATTTGTTGATCGTTTGGGAAAAGGTGTGAGGACTTCTCCCAGGGATGCTCTTATTTCCTTATCTACACCGGATGATGTAAAGGGTAAAGCTTTTAGTTTGCATAGGGCGATGGATCATGCTGGTGCAATAATCGGACCTCTTAGTGCCATAATTCTTTTAAAATTTGGCATGAGTCTTAAGAATTTGTTTCTCTGGGCTTTGCTGCCCGGAATTATAACTATTTTTATTATATTTTTCTTTGTCCGAGAGAAGAAGGTTCATGAAACAGCAAAGGGTGTGGATTTTAAATTTACTATACTTTCAAAAAACTTCAGAGTTTATCTCTTAATTCTTATCATTTTTACTCTTGGAAATTCATCCGACGCATTTCTTATTTTAAAGGCAAGGGATGCTGGTGTTACGATTGCCTTTATCCCCCTTCTCTGGATTGTACTTCATTTTGTAAAGATGATAACTTCGGTTCCCGGAGGGCAGTGGTCTGATAAGATTGGAAGACGAAAAGTTATAGTGAGCGGTTGGGTTGTTTACGCACTTATATATCTTGGTTTTGGATTTTCTTACCGGATATTTCATATCTGGTTTTTGTTTGCGCTTTATGGGATATACTTTGGGCTTACAGAGGGGGTGGAGAAGGCGTTTGTGAGCGACCTTGTGAGTAAAGAATTCCAGGGTACCGCGTTCGGCTTCTACCATCTAGCAGTTGGGATCGCCGCCTTTCCTTCGAGTGTAATCTTTGGCTTTATCTGGCAAAAGTTCGGCTCATTAGCGGCTTTTGCATATGGCTCAACCCTCGCGGGACTCGCCTCAATACTGCTTTTTTCTTTGGTAAGGGAACCCAAGCGGTAGAGTCGCTAAAATGTAAAAATCAAATATCGAAACGGAAAAATACATATTAAAATTTGTTGGTGAGTTCAAAAAAACAGACCAACGGACCCACAGACCAACCATGTTTCTCATTTTGCTTTTTAATTTTTGATGTTTAATTTCTATCAGGACAAGATTAACACAAGATTTTCAACAATTACAGCCCGCCCATTTATTAATACGCTAACAACCAAACATAATACCCCCTTGACAAATCTGGAAATTGTATTATACTATTGATACAATATTATGGAAATTGATAAAAGCAAACCGATATGGAGACAGATAGTCAAAGAGATCAAAGAGAGGATTTCTCGAGGTGATATCGAAAAAGACGTGCCGACAGTGAGAGCGCTCGCGGAAGAGTTGGGAGTCAATCCTAATACCGTGGCGAGGGCATATAGGGAAATGGAAAGGGAGGGTGTTGTTAAGAGTTGGGTCGGTAAGGGAACGTGGGTAAAGAAAGGTTCTCGTGATAAGCTGAAAGAGGAAATGGTCTACGAAGTAGTTAGTGATTTTGTTAAAAATTTAACGTCCATGGGGTTATCTAAAAAAGAAATAAAAAAAATAGTGAGGAAAATCGATGATTGAGGTTAAAAAATTAGTAAAGGTATATGATGATGTTTACGCGGTAAACGGCATAGATTTGACGATTGAAGAGGGTTCTTTTGTCGGGCTTGTCGGGCCTAATGGCAGCGGAAAAACCACTTTTCTAAAACTCCTTTTCGGTTTTTGTCGCCCGACTTCAGGTGTTATAAAAATCGACGGGAAAAATCCCGGAGTGGATTTGAGGTCGGAAATCGCTTTTTATCCCGAATATGATTCGACTTACCACTGGATGAAAACGCGGGATTTGATAAATTGGTATGCTGGTTTCTTTTCTGATTGGAATAAGGATAAAGAAAAGGAGCTTATCGATTTCTTTGATCTTCCGGGGCACAGATATGTGGCTCATCTGTCGAAAGGTTTTCGGGCGAAATTAAAATTGATTTTAACTCTCAGCCGGGACGCGAAAATATTTCTTCTCGATGAGCCTCTTTCAGGAATAGATCCTGCTTCGAGAGCAAATATAACATCGGGTATCCTTAAAGCTTATAAGGAAAATCAAACATTTATTTTTTCAACACATATAGTAGCGGACGCGGAAATGCTCTTTGAAAGAACTATATTTATGAAAGAGGGTACTGTATTTATGGATGGGAAGTCTGATACGCTTAGAGAAGAGTACGGAAAATCGATGGATCAGATTTTTAAGGAGGACCTCTATGGGAAGACTGTTTAGAAAAGAGCTTCTGGGAGAGAAAAACTGGATTATTGGTTTCTGTGGTTTTGTTTTCGGTGTCAATCTATTATTTTTTCCTTTAACCAAGGTTACTGAAGGTTTTATGGCTATGGTTGTCATATTTTTCACTCTTCCCGCTTTTCCGCTTATGGCTCTGGTCAGAGCTTTTCTTATATGGAAAAACGAATGGGACTCGAATACAAATTTTCTGCTTCTATCTTTACCGGTAAGAGGCTATAAGATAGTCTTAAGCAAGGTTGGAGTTTTAGGAGTCGAAATATTTCTGTACGTGCTTCTTGTTTTCCTTATCCCTTATATAATGTTGACGGGTTTTACCGAAGAATTCAGTATAGATATATTGACTTTTTTAAAGATATGGTTTTTAACCGCGTTTAGAATTTTTCTTATTGTTCCATTCGCTATGTTTCCTTATCTTCTCGGCAGGGTCGTTCCTAAAGCGAAAGGCTGGATTACTGCCGGAAGTTTTATTGCGGTTTTTTTAATATATCTTCGATATTTGCATTTTGGAAGTAAACTCTTTTCATATCTTCCGGAGGTTTCTATGAGATTTACTTTAGCCGGAGAGGTTGAAACTTTTAGTTTGAACATAGCGACTATGACGGCAACATTTTTATTCTGCGTTATTTTGATTGTAGCTTCTTGCTTTTTAATAGAAAAGGCAGAATTATAATATTAAAATTTAAGGAGGTAAAATGGAAAATCACGTAAAAGCAGTAGGGATAATCCATATAGCTTTTAGTGTATTAGGAGTTATAATGGGCGTTGTTGTATTTACGATATTAAATCTTGTTGCAAGAATGCCGGATGTAGATGAAGAAGCTATACGTATTCTTCAGACAATTGGGTTTGTTTTGCCCTGGTTCTTTATAGTTCTCTCGTTACCCGGGATAGTAGGTGGAATCGGGCTATTAAAACAACAGGGTTGGGCAAGAATACTCATTCTTATCAAATCTTTCCTCGATTTAGTATCTTTCCCAATTGGTACCGCAGTCGGCATTTACTCTATATGGGTACTATTCGATAAACGAACGGAGAAATTATTCGCTGAAAGCAAAAAGTAGATTAATAGTAAGCCGAGTAGCTAAGCGAGTCTTTAGTCGTGCGGGCGTGAGTCCTGAGTCAAAATAAAAAACGATAAAATCATTCTTGATGTTTAATGTAAATTGATCTTCCTTTGGGGCTTGATTGGTGTTTTTGACGCTTGACACAAGACTCATGACACATGACTCTTGTGTCTTTTTTTCCCTTGACTATTTAACTTTTTTTGTTTAATCTTTATATTAAGGAGGTGATACTTTGAAAAACAAAAGATATTTTTTGCTAATTATTGTACTTCTAGGACTTGTTTTTATTAGTTGTGCTCCGGGCAACGAAGAATGGAATCAGGAAATCAATCCGGGAAACGAAGCCGGTTTCTGGGCAGGAATGTGGCACGGCGCAATAATTATTATAACTTTTATTGTAAGCCTTTTTACTAATGATGTTGGTCTGTACGAAGTGAATAACACCGGCTGGCCTTACAATTTAGGTTTCATAATAGGTCTTAATATATCTATAGGAGGTATGTTCAGCGGTGGTAAGAGAAAAAGGAGACATTAATAAAAGTTATATAGGGAGGGGATAATAGAGTATAAGAAATTAATAAACGATACCGATATTCCGGTTCTGGGACTTGGGACATGGGAAATCGGCGGGGGTATGAATAGAGATACGAGTAGAGATATCGAAGGCATTACCGCTATTCGATGCGCAATAGAGCTTGGTTATACTCATATAGATACGGCAGAAATGTATGGCGCAGGGCATTCTGAAGAGTTAGTCGGACTTGCTATAAATGGTTTTGATAGGGAGTCGCTTTTTATTACCACAAAGGTCCTGCCGCAGCATCTGCGATATGACGATTGTATTAAAGCCGCTGAAGGAAGTCTTAGAAGACTCCAAACGGATTATATAGATTTGTATCTTATTCATATACCAAATTCGGAAATCCCAATAAAAGAAACAATGAAAGCAATGGATTTTTTACTTCGTCAACAGAAAATAAGGTTTATCGGAGTAAGTAATTTTTCCGTAGAACAATTAAAAGAAGCGCAAGGTTGTACTGAGAATAAAATCGTAAACAATCAAATAGAATATAATTTGCTTACAAGACATTCCGGTATGTATAACGAAAATATCGAGTCTGAAATAATTCCTTTCTGTCAGGAAAACGATATTATAATTACAGCCTGGAAACCTCTCGCTAAAGGAAGATTGTTTCAAGAAAAGAATAAATTATTGGAGGAGATTTCAAATAAGTACAATAAAACTACTGGGCAAATTGCGATAAACTGGCTTATTAATAAAAAAAATATTATCACTATACCAAAATCGACAAATACCGAACATCTTAAGGAAAACCTTGGAGCTCTGGGTTGGCACTTAAGCGAAGAAGATATGAAACGATTGGACGAGGAATTCAGGTGAAATAAATTATGGCAAAATACAAATGCCCGCATTGCGGTATGGAATTTGACAAACCTGGTAAGTGTTCAATGTGTAATGTTGATCTCAGGGAAGTTTTCGAAGCGAAAACCTGTGAACATTGCGAACCTAAAGAGATGAAACACGAACACCATGGACATCATGACCACACTGAACATCATAAACATATGGTTCGGGATTTTAAAAAGAGATTTTTTGTTTCTACAATAATAACCATCCCAATATTAATTCTTTCTCCTCTTATTCAAGGATTTTTAAATTACACATTAACATTTTTGGGCGATAAATATTTGATGTTTGTGCTATCAAGTTTTGTTTTCTTTTACGGCGGCTGGCCGTTTCTCAAAGGTCTTTATGATGAGTTAAGCCAAAAACAGCCCGGCATGATGACGCTTATCGCTTTGGCAATCTTTGTAGCCTATATTTATAGCGGCGCGGTTGTGTTTGGTCTTAAAGGTAAATATTTTTTCTGGGAGCTTGCCACTCTTATAGATATTATGCTTCTCGGACACTGGATAGAGATGAAATCGGTTTTGGGAGCTTCAAGAGCGTTGGAAAAACTTGCGCATTTATTGCCGGATACAGCGTATCTAATAGTGGGAGACGATATAAAAGACGTAAAAATATCGGAGCTTAAGAAAGAAGATATTATTTTAATCAAAGCAGGAGAAAAAGTGCCGGCTGACGGGGTAATTACCGAAGGCAGCAGTTATATCGATGAATCCATGCTTACCGGAGAATCGAAACCCGTTAAAAAAGGAAAGGATGATAAGATAATAGGAGGTTCGGTCAACGGAGATTCTCCTATAAAGGCAAAGGTAGTGGGAACGGGAGAGGATTCTTATTTGAATAAAGTAGTTAATCTGGTTAAACAGGCTCAGAGCTCTAAATCAAAAACGCAACGCCTGGCAGATAGAGCAGCTGTTTGGCTTACGATTATCGCAATAAGTGCTGGCACGGGGACTTTGATTTTCTGGTTGTTTCAGGCAGTGGAAGTAGCATTTGCGATTGAGAGAATGGCAACTGTAATGATAATAACCTGTCCTCACGCTCTTGGTCTTGCAATACCTCTTGTGGGAGCAGTCTCTACGTCTCTGTCGGCGAAGAACGGACTTCTAATAAGGAATAGAACCGCATTTGAAAACTCAAGGAATATAACTACACTAGTCTTCGATAAAACCGGTACTTTAACCGAGGGTAAATTTGGTGTAAGCTCTATTAAAATTTTTGATTCAGAATATGATGAAAAAGCCATAATTCAAATAGCTTCTTCGCTTGAGGTTAATTCCGAGCATTCTATAGCAAAAGGGATTTTAGATAAAACTAAAGAGTTGGGGCTAAAATCTTTAGAAAGCGAAAACTTTGAGGTATTAAAGGGCGAGGGAGTTAAAGGTAAAGTTGACGGGAAAGAAGTACGACTTGTTAGTAAAGGTTACCTGGATAAGAATAATGTAAAGATCCCTGAAGAGGTTAAGAAAAAGATAAGCGGTACACTGGTGTTTGTTTTGATTAACGGCAATTTAAAGGCTTTAATAGAATTATCCGATAAAATTAGAGAAGATTCCTACGAAGCCATAAAGAGATTGAAAAACGAAGGAATAAAATGTTGGATGCTTACCGGAGATAATAAAGAGGTAGCAAAAGAAGTGGCGGATGAGCTTGAATTGGATGGATTCTTTGCCGAGGTTTTGCCGCATGAAAAACAAAATAAAATCAAGGAACTTCAGGATAAGGGAGAAGTGGTTGCTATGACAGGAGATGGGATAAACGACGCTCCGGCTCTTGCCCAGGCGGACGTGGGAATAGCCATTGGCTCGGGGACGGACATTGCTGCCGAAACCGCCGATATAATACTCGTAAATAGTAACCCTAAAGATGTTTTGTCTCTTATACTTTTCGGCAAAGCAACCTATAGAAAGATGGTTCAGAATCTTTTCTGGGCAACAGGTTACAATGTAATTGCCATACCCCTTGCTGCGGGTGTTCTATATAATGTCGGGATTATTATCTCTCCTGCCGTAGGAGCGATTCTCATGTCCATGAGTACTATCATCGTGGCAATAAATGCCGGGTTTTTGAGAGTTAAAAGACAATAGGAAAATAGTTATTTCTTAAACTTCCAAGAAGAATTTTGAAATCGCGAGAGCTAACCATTCATAAGGAACGCGGTCAATTTCCCCTGCGAGGAAATTGCTCTTTATCTCTCGGTCTCACTCTTTTCAATTTCAGAGAAATTGAAAATCCATGCCCGTTCGACCTCCGAGGTATTTTCCTGGACAGCACTCCTTACTCATTTTGCTAACGGCGTCCGTGGCCGTCTGCCCCATGGAATAGATGACTCTCAGAGTATTGCTACTATTCCATGGGGCGAGGTCTCCGAGACGTCCTTCTGAACGGTTAGCTCTCGCTTTACTCATGCTTTATATAACATATCAGGATAATCCCCAAAGAAAAATACTTGACTAAATCGATAAAATTTCCTATTATATCGAAAAGGAGGAAGTTATGGAATTGAGTAGTGATATCGAACAAAAAGTGACTACAAATTGTAAAGATATGAATGGGTGGATAAAATTTTTGGGAATAGCAGCTATTATTATAGGGGGTTTATACGCTTTAACGATAGTTGGTATTATCATAGCATGGATGCCTATCTGGATTGGGGTTATTCTTTTGAAAGTCGCAAACAGTAGTCGGGAAGTTGCTGATGGAAAAGTTGAATCTCTGGGAGAGATGATGGGTTCACTAAAAACGTTTTTTCTCATTTCGGGAGTGGCTACGATAATATCATTTGTTTTCAGTATAATATGGTTTATAGTTATAGGGATTGCCATGATTGGTGGCATATTAGATGAAACCGGAGGTTTTTATTAAGGACCCCCCCAGATTTATATGTGATTTTATGCTGGGGCGGCTTGCAAAATGGATGAGATTATTGGGATTAGATACTTCGTATTATAGAAACACAAATGGTAAAACTATAATTTACCACAGCAGAAAGGAAGGACGTATAATTTTAACAAGGTCTAAAAATTTAGCTGATAAGTATGATGATTTAATATTAATTGAATCCGAGTATCTAATGGATCAATTGAAACAAATAACAAAATCAGTAAAAATAAAAACTCCATTTGTCCGCTGTCCTGTCTGTAATATAAAAACAGAGACAGTCAAAAAAGAAGAAATAAAAAACGGAGTCCCTCCTTACGTTTTTGAAACTCATAAAGATTTCAAGAGATGTCCGGAGTGCGGCAGGGTTTTCTGGAAAGGGACACATTATAAGAGAATAAAAAAGGTGATAAATGAAATCAAAAGTTAAGTTATCCTTTGTGCTGTTGCTCTTTATAATATCCTGCGCACCTATGGTTGTGCCAAAAGGAAAGTTTAAAGAAGAACCGATAGTTAGAATATTATTACTCAAGAATCCCGAAAAACTAGAATTGACATCTGACTCAAAAATAAAAATTAAAACCGGAGATAAGAATGGAACGGTGTCAGGCCGGATATCTTTGTATTTCAAACCTTCTTTAAAAATTGTTACTGCTGAGGGGAGTATAAAGGATCCCAAATTTCCTGTTTCTGTAGAGTCCACAAAAAGATTCGTAAAGATAGATGGAAAAATCTATCCGGGAGTTATAGAAATATCTAAGTTTGGTGATGTTCTAATAGTCAACCATGTTAAAATCGAAGATTATTTAAAAGGGGTTATACCTTTCGAAATGGGCAATCTCCCGGAGAATCAGATAGAAGCGTTAAAAGCTCAGGCGGTTGCTGCGAGGTCTTTTGTTATGGCACATAGAAAGCCGAATGAACCATTTGATATTAGCACTACAATATGGGATCAGGTCTATGGAGGAGTAAGTAAAACGGATAAGGTAATTGATAAAGCCGTTGAATCTACCAGAGGAATTGTCGGAACTTACAATGGAAAAATAATAGATGCGAAATACTCTTCTACCTGTGGGGGAATCACCGAGAACAACGAGAATATATGGATTGGAAAGAGGATTCCGTATCTCCGGTCTGTTCGGGATTCAGGATGGGATAGGAAGGATTTCTGCAGGTTTTCTCCTCACTACCGCTGGGAAAGAGTATATGACAAAAAAGAGTTTTTCGAGGTTATAAAGAAACAGATTCAGGATTTCTTCGGAAAAACACCTGGAAGAATAGAGTGGATTAGAATTACAAAAAGGACAAGAACAAACAGAGTGAGAGTCATTGAAATAAATACAGATATCGGAAAATTTTATCTTGAAAAAGATCAAATCAGGAGACTTTTTAGTGATTACAGGGGCTCTTTGAAATCTCTGATGTTTCAGATAAAGGTAAAGAGCAGTCAGATTGTCGTTTCCGGTAAGGGTTATGGCCATGGTGTTGGAATATGTCAATATGGCGCGATGGAAATGGCTAAAGAGAGATATAGTTATAAAAAGATATTAAGTCATTACTATAAAGGAGTTCGACTTAAAAAACTCTGGTAGAATGAAAATTCTTCATACCGCTGATATTCACATAAGAGAATATCAGGATAATTCCTGGAGAGCTTTTGAATCTTTAATTAAAGTTGGCTCAAAAGAAAAAATAGATGTTTTTGTTATCTCCGGAGATTTTTTTGATAAAAAAGTGAGTTTTGTCAAACTTTATCCGGAAATAAGACCTCTTCTAAATAGTGTAGCGTACGAATTTGTTATTATCCCGGGGAATCATGATGAAAACGCTTTTGCAGTGGATGCTTTTTTTGGCGAGAAAGTAAGGATACTAAGAAGTGTAACTGAGCCGATTGAGTATGAGGCCCTGCGATTTTTTGGCTTTCCGTTTAAGAACATTACAAGCGGAGAAGTAAGAAATAATCTAAGAAAAATAAAAGATCTTACAGTTGGAAACAAAACGAACATCCTTCTTTTTCATGGAGAGCTTCTCGATCACTCATTTTCAGGTTCCGACTTTGGCGATGAAGAAATCAATTATATGGGTGTACGGCTTTCTTTTTTTAGTAATCTAAATTTGAAATATGTGCTTGCGGGTCATTTTCATACAAATTTTCAGGTATACGAATTCGATTCGGAAGGATTTTTTGTATATCCTGGTTCGCCCGTTTCGATAACAAGAAAAGAAACCGGTAAAAGGTCGGTTAACCTTTTTGAGGTAGGGAATGTGCCTTCCCAGTATTCTATAGACACTCCTTACTACGAACAGATGAGGTTTTCAGTTTACCCCGAGGATGATATTAAAATAATAGCGAAGATTAAAGATAAAGTAAAAGAGTTTCCGAAAGAAGCCAAAGTTTTGCTTTCTCTCAGCGGATATACAGAAGAAAAAGAGGAAGAACTACATAAGAAAATTAAAGAATTGGAAGATGAATTCGAAAATCTTGAAATTGAAAATAGAGTGAGAGGCATAAAACGATTAGGTGAAGATGAATTATTTAGAGCCTTTATTGAAAAACTCGAAAAATTGAAATCTCCAAGACAGCAGGAAATAAAAAGACTTTTAATCAAAAGTATTCTCGAGAGTGAAGAATGAGAATAGAAAAATTCCAGATTACTCACTATGGCCCGCTTCCCGATAGAGGAAAAATCAGTCTTAGTGATTTTAACTTGATTTACGGTGTTAACGAAACGGGAAAAACATTAACTTTAGAGGCATTAATAAAACTTCTTCTGGGAAAAAAAATAAAAGGTTTCAAAAATATCAACAGGGTCGATCAGGAAGTTGATGGATATATTATTTTAGGGACCCAAGGAGAACAAAAGAAACTTGGTCGAAAAATCCATCTTGACGATATTGTTCCTATAACAGTCAGTGAGTGTCGAAACATTTTTATAATTAGAAACAGCGATCTCTCCATCGAGCCTGAAGCTTCATTTTACACTGAGGTTACAAATCGTCTGACCGGTCTTCAGACTAACAGAATAAACCACTTAAGAGAGAAAATCTTAGAAATTTCAGCGTTAACTCCGGGAGGAGATTTTTCGAACAGAAAAGAAGATATCTATCTAAAAACAAGAATGGAAAATGCCTCCAGGCTTTTAGAAGACATAAAATCTCTTAAATATGAGATTGAAGAAAACAGAATTGATGAGCTTGAAAGGGAATGGGTGCATCTCTTTGATAAAATAAAAACAAAGGAAATTCTTCGAAGAAAATTAGAGGAAGCAAGGAAAAGGCTTTCCTACGAAAACGCAGCTTCCGCGCTTAGTAAGATAGACGAAGGAAGAAAAGCCCTCAAGGATTTATCTGTTTTTTCCGAGGAGGATTTTACCAGATGGAGAGATGCGGAAAGAGAAATAAAAAGGGCAGAAAAAGAATTTATAGAGGTAAACGGAGTATTAAAGGAAAGCGAAACTAAGATAAAAGATATAGAAGATAATCTAAAGGAAAAAGAAAGCGAATTTATAATTACAAAAAATAAAAAAGAAAAGATAGATGGCTTAAGGTCCCGGCTAACCGATCTAAAAAACCGGCAGATAGAGACTTCGTCGGAAAGCACTTTAATGTTAGTAGGTCAGCAGTATTTCTTTATAGTTTCGGCTATTCTTGCTCTTTCTATTTTAGGCTTGATACTTAAACAAATACCGGTGTTTATGGTGTTGACCTCAGTCTTCTCGATTCTTTTCTTTGCTTTGATTGGTCTGCAGTTGAAATCAAAGAGGAATAGAGTTCTATTTGGAAAAAATTTCGCGGAATTGAAAATAGATCTTGCGGAATTAGGAATTAAGGGCGAAACAATAGAAAATTTTTTAGGTGAGGTCGAAACGTTTTCTTTGAAATTCGGGGAAAAGGAAGGAGATATTAATATAAAAAAAGTGGAAGCGGGAACTTTAAATAACAGAATATTGGAAATACGAGAAAAAACAATTCCTGAACTTAAGAGAAAAAAGGAGCAAAATACCGAAATTATTCAAAAAATAAAAGCTGAGACTTTTGTTGATAGTTTAAAGGATTTCAGCGAAAATTTAAGAAAAAAGGAAAAATTAGAAAGAGAAATAGAAAAAGAAGAAAGGGTGTTAAAGGAAATTCTTGGAGATGAAAACAGAAGAGAAAGAATCAAAGAGTTAAAATCATTTAAAGACAAGTCAAAAGATGTTGAGTTTAACGAGAAAGAATATGATAATTTGAGCAAAGAAATCTCGCTTTCGAGGGAGAAACTTGGAGAGTCCGAAGGGAAGTTGAATGTTTTGAGTGAGAGGTTTAAAGAAGTAGAAAAGAAAGCAAATAATATTCTTATTGATGCAGATCTTCGCTGTCATGGATCCAGGGACCTTGAGAGCATCGAAAAGAAAATTCAAGATTTTATTGAAGAAGAAGAAGTTGCGAAGGAAGATGCGATTATTTCGCTTGGAATATTTGAAGAGATAGCAAACGAAGAGAAGACAAAAATAAGAGAGCAATTCGGTAAAAAAAGTCCGGTCTCAAGATATTTTTCCAAAATGACAGGAGGGTTTTATACGGGTGTGGAGTTTGAGGAAAAATCAGAGAAGATTGAAGTGATTCGAAAGGATGATATAACGCTTTCTCCCTGGCAGCTTTCGGGCGGAACCTATGATCAGTTGTATTTTTCGATAAGACTTGCTCTGGGAGAAAAATTATTTGGGGAGGAAAAGGGGTTCTTTATTCTTGATGATCCATTTATAAAGGCAAGCCGTAACCGGTTGAAAGTCTTAATGAAGATGTTAAAAGATATTTCTAAGTCAGGCTGGCAGATAATTTACTTTTCGGCGAAGGAAGAGGTGAGGGAAATACTCGGAAAGGACAAGAAAGTGAAGTTTATTGAATTGGAGAGTATTCTATAAAAGAGAATAGGTGTTAGGAATAGGATCCTTCGGATCAGTTAATTAGTAAAACAGGACATTTGTCCTAATAGGTCAACTCTCAACCAAAATCTAAAAACAATTTCTATAATTGCAAGGTTTCTTTTGGTATTTTTCATTTTTTAAGTTTTTTTCAGTGCAGGGTGGAATTTCAAC
>Ga0315552_1000332_pt1 | contig 29185 bp, 27 predicted proteins | sample SalMarSW160170MG_2_FD_203102 | JGI IMG/M metagenome (GOLD analysis project Ga0315552, IMG submission 203102) | Salt marsh sediment microbial communities from the Plum Island Ecosystem LTER, Massachusetts, United States - Salt Marsh Sediment SW1601-70 ...
CAGATGCAAGAAATTAAAAAAGAGGGGATTTTGCGGGAGACGTCTCCATGGGCTACCTGATAAGGATTTATGAAAATTTGGCACCTCCAGTTATTTTCAGACAAGACTTTTGATTTCTTCGGGTAAAAGTTTTAATAATCTTTGGAGTCGTCCTCCGGCTCCTTTCTGGGATCTCTTCTTGCGGAGATGATGGGCTTTCACTCAGTTCTTAATTGCGAGTGCGATTTTCTTTTTGGCTTACTTGGTTCTCAAAATTTTTTCAGAAAAAATGAGAAAAAGAAAGCTTGCCACGTTTTATTCTGTGTGGACTCTGAATAGGTCGATGTCTTCGCGCATTTGGGGTGTTAGCTCCAAGAAATCTCTGACCGCGCGTTCTACGTCTCTTGCTTGGGTCACATATCTTCCCACGATGATAACGTCGGCGCCTTTTTCCAAAGCTTCTTTTGCGGTTTCTGGCACTATTCCGCCTGCAACCCCAATCAAGAACCTCTTGTCATGGAAGGTCTGACGCAGTTCTTGTATGAGGTCTAACCCTAAGGTTCTTCCTGTTTCTTGATCTATTCCTCTGTGCAGTATGACTATGTCTGGGAACTCTTTCAGTTGTTTGAGTTTTCCCACAGGGTCTTCAACATTTAGCATGTCCACCGCACCGTATATTCCGAGCCGTTTTGCTTCATGTATGAACTTGTCAAGAGTTTCGGGCGGCGCTAATCCCGCGGCAACTACAGCGTCTGCCGTGTCTTCGTAGGCTATGTCAACTTCAACTTTTCCCACGTCCAAAGTCTTCAAATCCGCGATCATGAAAGCGTCTTTGGCAGTTTGTCTCAGCTCGCTTATTACTCTCGTTCCGTAACGTTTGATTAATGGTGTCCCGGCTTCGATGATTATTCTGTCGCTTCCGGGGATTTGTGAGATTATTTTCTTGCATCTTTCAAGTTCTGGTATGTCAAGAGAAATCTGCAGGTAGGGTGGTCTCCATAAACGCGGAACCTTAAAGCCCATTATCGGATGTTTCGCTCGATCCTTGTCATAGAGTATTTTCTCAAGCGACGGATACTTCTTCAAGGCTCTTCGCAACGCCAGCTTTGTTGCTCCATAATTGTACTGGTATATCCTGCGGTAATCGCTTGCTTGCGGGTGAACGAACACGCTGCACACAATCACCCAATCATCCACCTTATCCTTCGGAATAATTTCTTCCTCCACAGCATCTGCAACAGCCTTCGCAACTGCGGCTTGCGCTGGACCGAAAATTTTTCCAGCGTCTTCCATGTTTTTGACAGTCACTTTCGGCACAAGTAACGTGTGTGGCTTGGGCGGAAGATTGGGTCTTATAACAGCCAGCAAAGGCGTATGGCCAGCCGACAGGTTTGACAAGCCGTTAGCAAAGGCTTTCCCAACTGGCCCGTCTTTGTCGCCGATCAAAAGGTCCACATGGGCAAGTTCATTTCCTTCTCCCAAAAGAGCTTCGCCGATCAGATACACGCTTCCCATTTCTTCGACACTTCCATCTGAAGCAATTGTCGGTATGCGGTCTAAAATATCTTTGAAATCGACATTAAACTCTTTTAGCCAAGTGTAAAGTGTGTCCCTGTGAATGTTAAGCAATTTCGCTATTCCTGATATTGTCGGTTTTGTCGGCTTATGCTTTAACAAAACTCTATATTTGACCTCTTTTTTGGCGGCTTCTGCCAAGATTTTTACAAGTTCTTCCCGTGTTTCAGGTTTTTTAGTGTCTGTACCCGACATTTCTTGTTGCCTCTGGGCTCTTTGTGTATTCTCTGGTATATAAGAGTGTCGGAAGGGTGTGGCTTTTTCGTTAGGATTATGATTAACGTTCGATGGGGGCTGTCGGTGAATTTTCAAAACACTAATTTTTGGGAAATGCTTTGCCGTTACGGCGTGGCTCTTTTTGTGTTGTTTCAAGTTTTTCTTCGGTAACTCTTTATATTTTAGCGTCTACTGAGTGTTAGCATTAAGTGTGTGCGGGTGATTAAATGTCTTTAACTGATTGGGCGTGTTTAGGCACGGTCATATTGGGGTTTGTGCTTTTTCTTTACGGAGCTAACTTCTATGATGCAGTTGTCGGTTGGGTTGGTGTTTACCTTTTTTTGGGGGGGATTCTGGCTTTTCTTGTTTTTTACATTTATGGCGAGTTGACGAAGAAAGCGGAGGTTCAGAACCCGTAGAGCCCGCTGTATTTTTCCTGAAGATACTCCAAATAGGGTTCAGCTTCTAGTTTCTTTCCAGTTATTCTCTTTATTAGGTCGGTTGGGTCGTACAAGTCTCCGTGGCTGTGGACGTTTTTGATCAGCCATCCCCTTATGTTTTCTAAGTTGCCTAGGGCGAGTTGGCTACGCCAGTCTTGTATATCTTTTGTGAGGGTGGCGAGTATTTGTCCGCTGTAGATGTTGCCTATGGAGTAGGTTGGGAAGTAGCCGTAAAAGCCGCTTGCCCAATGTGTGTCTTGCATTACTCCTTCGGAGTCGTTTTCGACGTTCACGCCTAGGCGCTCCTCGTATTTCTGGTTCCAGGTTTCGGGTAGCTCGCTGATACCTATTCTGTCGGCGAAGAGGTCTTTTTCGATTTGGAAGCGTATTATTACGTGTAGGTTGTAGGTTACTTCGTCGGCTTCAATGCGGATTTTCGAGGGTTTTACCGTGTTTATGGCGTGGACAAACTGGTCGAGTGTTACGTTGGCGAGTGCGGGAGTGGTGATTTGTTTTAGTTGGGGAAGCCAGTGTGTCCAGAATTCTCGTGAGCGGCCTATCATGTTTTCGTATAGGCGTGATTGGGACTCGTGGATTCCATAGGAGCATATTGAGCCTGCTGGTTGGTATTTCCAGTTTTGGTTTAGGTTTTGTTCGTATAGTGCGTGGCCTGTTTCGTGGAGTACGGAGAAGATTGAGCTGGTGTAGTTGTCTGTGTGGTAGTGTGTGGTTACGCGTACGTCGTCGTAGTATCCTGAGGTGAATGGGTGCTCAGTTTCGTCGATTCTTCCGCCTGCTTTTGGTGATGTGATGTCGTAGCCGAGTGTTTGTGCGAGTGCTCGGGCGATTTTGCGTTGTGTTTCTGCTGGTATGCTGATGTGGAGTATGCTGGTGTCGGGTTGGTTTGGGCTGTTCTGGATTTTCTCTAGTAGCGCTACGAGTCCTTGTTGGAGCTCGTTGAATGTTGCCGTGATAATATCAGTGGTCATTTTTGGCTCGTAAATGTCTATGAGCGCGTCGTAGGATGTGCTGGTTTGCTTGACTTGCATGAGGATTTCTGCTGTTTGCTTTTTGAGGGCGACGAGTTTTTCGAGTTCGGGTTTGAGTATTGCGAAGGTTTTTGCGGCTTTGGCTTTTTTCCAAGTGTTTACGGTTATGGCTTGCTGTTTGGCGGTTTCCGCAACGAGTTTCTCTGGCAGACGCGTCTGTTCATCGTAGTTTTTCTTGACGAGATAGACGTTGCGTTTTTCCAATTCGCTAAGAGTGTCGTATTGTGGGCTTGTGAGTATGGCATTCAAGAGTTTTCCTGTTTGCGGCGCTGTGCTCATTTTGTGTTGGATGCGGCTTAGCAGGGCAAGTTGCTGGCTGCGTTGTTCTACAGCTTTTGGAGGCATCATGGTTTCCATGTCCCAGTGGATGATGGATTCAGCTGATTGTAGAACGATTAGGTCTTTGGTTCGCTTCAGGAGTTTCTTGTAGGCTGAGTGAATGTTGCTTGTCATTCTAGTTTGCCTTCCGTGTTTCTTGGTGTGGCTGGTGTTTATTTACTGTTTGCGAAGTTTTGTGCTCTGTGGTGACCTACCCCCCCTCCCTTATATAAAGACTGAACCTGAGTGTAGACGCGGTGGTTGACTGGGGCGAGTTTGGCGCTGACATCTCTGAAGCACCTTAAAGCTCACTTTGACTTTTATGAAAAACATCAAATACGATTTTTCTTCTCTGCAAAATATTCGTACATTATTCTTATCGATGGCAACGTTAAAAATCTGTAGATAATACTACTGTAGTCCGGGTATGTTTGTTTCTACTAGGTTTATGTCTAATTCTAAACTTATAGAGCCCTCACCAGTCATGCTTACTTTCATTTTCAGTGGCCAGCCAATTTGCTTGTCAACGTATATGGTCAGTGTTGGGCCGTCGGTTGCGTATTCGTAGACAATGCAGTCTCTGTTTCCGAATCCTTCAAAAGGCAGGTTGGCTTCATAACTGTCAATAAGAGTGCCTTCCTCGATTAAATATTGATTTTTTGACAGGTCAACCCAAACACTGACTTCTTCCTTCACAGGCTCACTCAACGAAGAGCCCATGCTTACGCTGGTAAGAAGTTCCGCGTGAGTACTGTTAAAGTCAACCACTTTCTGTCGCAACGTAAAAGTAAAGGATACAAACGTTACCGTAGCCGATCCCTCATAAGTCGCGTACGCGCCCTTAAACAACCAAGCATTTTGACCTTGAGGACTTGAAATTAAAGCGCTAACGAGGAAAGCGCCAACCACAACAGCAATAACCGCCACAGCTATAACTGCTATGAGCTTAACGTGACTTTTGGGTTTTACTACATTTGTTGAAGTACGAACTGGACTTGCCGCATCGGATTCCAAGCATGAACACCCGGCGGGATTATGCAAAACCATTTGATATAATGCTTATGTCTTTCCAATATGAACCTCGGAGCAGTCACCGAAATCTGGCTTCAAAGAGAATTATCGTCTCAAAAAACGGCAAAGCACGCTCCGCCACGACCCTCGCGCTCATACCGCACTCCGCGAATCTACGCACAGTCTCATCCACGTTCGCCAGCGTGGACTGCATCAAAAGAACTCGACCCGCCCGCTTCAAATTCTTCGGAGCCTCGGAAATAAAATGGTCAATGACTCGCCTGCCACTAGCGCCTCCTGCCCATGCGCGTCCAATCCAAGACTCCGCTTCGCTCTCGTCTGCGGGCAAGTAAGGAGCATTAAAAAGTATCACGTCAAACTTTTCTGCCTCACGTAAAGGCTTAAACAAATTGCCATACACAAAAGCCATCTTACTACGTACATTGTTGAGGTCTGCGTTTTCTTTTGCACAGCGAACAGCGTATGGGTTCACATCCACAGCCACCACAGCGCTGGCGTTTTTCGCGGCGAGTATACCTAGTATGCCGCATCCAGTGCCCACATCCAGCACCCGCTCACCCGCTTGCACATCAAGGTTTTCGGCAAAAAGAAATGAATCCTCTGCAGGTTCGTAAACGTTCTCCCAAACATTGAAGGCATAGTCGCCGAAGTACACTTGCTTAGTGGACGAGGGCATTTGCTAACGCTCCAAAATCTTTAGGCAGCAAATCTCTCACACGCTTGTCACGAAACTGAAGAGCATAAGCCAGCTTTTCCGCGTCTTCCTTAGACGTTTTAAGCCTATTCTTGATGAACGGCGCAATCGCGTTGCTGAGCTTCTTGTTGCGCTGCGTGAAAAGCCACTGCACCATCTGCCTAAAAAACGCTCTATTCCTCACTTCGAAAGGCGCCGCTTTCCAAGGTGTTAAGCGCACTATTACTGAATCGACTTCTGGCTCTGGATAAAACATTGATTTGGGAACAGCGTCCAAAAGCTCAACTTCCGCACTGCAACAGGCGACAACCGTCAACCACCCGTAATCCTCACTGCCCACAGCCGCCACAAGCCGATCAGCAAATTCCCTTTGCAGAATCAACACTGCACACTCAACTTTTCGCTCAAACAGCCATGTCACCAAACGCGACGACAGATAGTACGGCGGGATCGAAACCATCTTGTTAAACTCGGGCAACGCTGCCTTCAACACGTCACCCTCAATTACTGTCACGTTGGCAACGCCCTTGAGCTGTTCACGCAGCACTTCTGCAACTTGCGGGTCTTTCTCAACCGCTATTACCGCTTTGCAACTGTTCGCTAAGAAACGGGTCAGGAAACCAAAGCCTGCACCAGCGTCCAGCACCACATCCGCTTTGTCCAGTGAAGCATAATTGCTTAGCTTGGGAAAAATCGAAGCGTCTACCATAAAGTTCTGTCCTAAAAGCCTGTTCGGAACAATTCGACGCTCTCGAAGCAGACGCTTCGTTTCCGAAATGCTCATCACTTACGCCTTACTGCATCCGCGTGAACAAGCGATACTTACTGTCGCCCTCAAGCTCCTCAATAACCCGCTTCGTCACCAGCTTCACAGGATTAGGCAACTCAGTCCGCTTCTGCAAATCCTCATAACTCTCAAACGCCCGCCTCTCACGCTCATTAATAACCTGCCACATGTACTTCTTCCCAATCCCCGGAACCAACTCCAACGCGTGCATACGCGGCGTAATCGCCCGCGCAGTATTAAAAAAGTTCACAAACCACTTCTCACGATTCAACACTATGCGACTTATAACGCTTGGAAGCTCCGCCTTCGCGGCAGCCGTCAACTCGTCAAAGCCGATACGACCAATAATGTACGTAACCTCTTCACGGGTATCTTTCCCCACGTACACACGGTCATTAGGCTTGAGCAGCAAACCCTCCTTCACCAAAGCTTCTAGTAGAGTGAAAAACTCCTTGCCTACACACTGAATCAAGGCTCCCGCTCGGTAACCCGCCCTGCCAGTCGAGCGAAACCCCGGACGCCCGTGCGGCAAGAAATCTAACACGAAAGCGTACTCCTCGTATCGCTTCTCCATACTGGTTCCTGAGTCCCCTTTTTCTATTCGCGCTTACTGCTTAAAAATTCTTAGCCGATTAAGACTATTTCACAGCTCTGCTTTCATTCAAAAGCGAGATGATGGCTTCCAACTTTGCGGTTTCAATGATTTTGCGACCGCCAGCTAAGAAAACCCGCAGCTCATCCACAGTTTCAGGCATGCAATTCACAACCTGAACCGCCTCAGCCTCGTCAAGACCGAACTCCTTCACAAGCTTCTTCAAAAGCCCCTTCGCCTCCGCGGCATCAATCTTGGAAAACTTTTTCACGTAATCCAGGGTGCGCCGCTGAAACTGATCCAAGTTCTCCTCGCCAATAGCCTCCAGCACCTTCTTAACCTGCGGCAACGAAAGTCTATTTTCGCTTAACTCTCTCTTTCCCATGCTCAACTACCCTTGTACGGCTCTAAATGCTCAGAACGAACAATTATTTCCTTCACAGCATCACCCTTAGCTACGCTTACCACGTACCCACGCCCCCGCTTCTCCACCACAGTGCCAATCTTGCCGTGAAAACGCTTATGAGGTAAACTCTTCTGAACACTTGAATCCATCTTGATAATAACCTGAGAGCCAAGCTCATACTCAATCAGCAACTTACCAAGCTTCGGCTTACCCTTCTCCCGAGGCTTCTTCTTCAGAAGAAGACGAGCCCTTCTATAATACCCTTTTGAACCTCTCATCCCACACTTCACCTTGCATAGTCATCTATGATAACGTTCAAAACGTCAAGCTTTAGGGGCTTCGCTCTGTTTCCAAGCAACTCCGAAACGTTGGGTGTTGTTCTTCCTTCATCCCCAGACACCAATTCCTTAACATAGAGGCCGCCTTGGCAACGTATTTCCATCTCAGCCCTCTTAAGCGACACCTTCTTAACTTTAACCTCATATATGTACTTTTCTCGGGTCAAATCCGCCCGCCGATGCAAAACACGCAGAGGCGTCTGCTGCCTAACCAAAACGTTGCTCAGCTTTTCTTCCAAAAGACGCAAGCCCTCCTCAGAAACCTCATTCTCAAACCCGATTAGGACACGGTATTCCTTCTGCGCGGACTCCGCCTTCTTCAATCGCCTAACAACATCCTTGTTGGTGAAGCGCAAACTGGAAACCTCAACCTTACCCGCAGCATTAGCGTTAACATCACCTTCCAACGTTTTCAGATTCAAGAATCGTTTCTTAGGCTTCGAAATCTCAATAACGAAGGGCCGTCCACTGCCCAGCATCCGAGCGTCAATGTCCTCTCTTCCCGAAGCGTGAAACGCTGTTTTCTCGCCCTCCGCAGCCTCCAAAAACGGCTTCGAAACCAGCTCCTCCACCGACTCAGGATACATCTTGCCAGTCCCCCCGCACTTCTCGCAGCCCTTTCCGCGGCAGCTGGAACAGAACCATTTCGACTGCGGAATATCCCTGACGAGTTTCCTATACCGGCCAGCAACAAAGAGAGGATTAACCTGAAGTCTAACTTGCTCCGCGAACGGGTTGACGATTACGACTATGTCGGGCTTCTTGTATTCCACGGTTTTGCCCGTCAGCTCAGCTAGTCCTTTGCCCAACAATCGTCCAAACTCGTGCCGGATGCTTTCACCGTAGCTCACGTTGAATGCGGCTTTAAACTCGTCTTCGCGTTCCTCCACCGCGACTGGCAACTCTACGCCCACCAAAAAAGTGGTGTACTCGTAGTTAGCAATAGCTTGCAGAGCTTTTTGAATCAAACCGTCAAGAAGCTGAAACTTGCCTTCACATAAGAAACACGTTTTTAATTGGTCTTTCTTGGCAATCCGCTTTTTTAGGTGATGAAGGGTTTCTTGTGCTTCGCGGGAAAAGCCGTTGACTGCGAGAACTTTAAGCCTTTTAATGCCCTCAGCGTTTTTTGCCGAGTTGAGAGCGCTGGCTTGCAGTGTTAAGCTGAGTTTTAATGCTTTGCCTCTGTCCTTGTTTTCCATGCTGTAGCCGAGCAAAGCAAACTGGCGGCCGAGACAGTGATCGCAGAGGGGATACTTGCTAAGCATGGTCAACGTTTTTTCTAAAATGCCCATGAGGAGAGCCTACCTGAACTCTGTTGGAAACCCTTTACCCATGAAAGGCAGCTTCTTTTTCCGTTTAAACATTTTTAGCATCTTGCGCATCATCGCGTACTGTTTTAGAAGGTCTTTGACGTCTCTTTCGCTTGTTCCCGAACCGCGCGCTACGCGTCTTACTCTTGAAGAGTTTAAAATTTTGGGGTTATCTTTTTCTTCAGGTCGCATAGACTGGATTATTACGCGCCATTTTTCAAGGCGGTCTTCAGCCATATTCAGCATATCCTCGGGCACGTCGTAAGACAAGCCTGGCAACATCTTGAGGATTTTCCTGAAAGGCCCCATGCCCTTGACAGCTTCGAACTGTTCGTACATGTCTGTTAAAGTAAATTTGCCACTGAGTATCGCCTTTGCTTTCTTCTCGGGAACTTTGATTTCGGCTTCGCGAACTTTCTCGAGAAGAGTTTCCAGATCGCCCATGCCTAAGAGGCGACCGACGAAGCGGGAAGGGATGAATAATTCGATGTCTTCGGTTTTCTCGCCCGTACCGATGAATTTTATTGGCGCACCCGTGGCTGCAACCGCGGAAAGAGCGCCCCCGCCTCTGGCAGACCCGTCTAACTTGGTGACTAAAATCGCGCCTATGGGTGTTGCTTCATGGAATGTTTTGGCTTGGATTAGTGCTTGTTGCCCGATTGTGCCGTCGATTACCATCATAACCTCGTCAGGTTTGATTTTTTTCTCAAGGGTTTTCATTTCTTTAATTAGCTCTTGCTCCTCTTTGTGGCGTCCTGCAGTGTCAACGATTATTATTTCCTTGTCGGTGAACTGCTTTAAGCCTTCGGAAACCACTTTAACTGGGTCCTTTGCCTTCAAGTCGCCGTATACGGGAACGTTTAGTCGGTTTGCCAACTGCTGGAGTTGGGCGTAGGCTCCAGGGCGGTAAGTGTCCGCGCAGATCAACGCAGGTTTTAGTCCTCTTTTCTGGAAGTAACGGCCGAGTTTGGCTGCTGCTGTGGTTTTTCCAGAGCCTTGGATTCCGACTAGCATTATTGTTTTCTTTTTTCCAGGCTCCATTTTGATTGGAACAGGCTTGTCGCCCACGAAGCGGGTTAATTCTTCGTAGACTACCTTTATCACGTGCTCGCGTCTTGAGATGCCTGGAGGAACATTCTCTTTTAGGGCTCTTTCCTCTATTCGCTTGGAGATGCCGAGAACAAGTTGAACATTAACATCTGCTTGGAGCAGAGCTCTTTGAATGTCGCGAACGAGTTCCTTAACTGTAGCCTCATCCACTACGGAAGCTCTGAAAACCTTTTTTAAGGCGTCGTAAAGAGAGGAACCCAAACGGTCTAATGCCATCTATTGTCTCCAGCCTTAGGACATCAAGCGTCTTTAAATATATATTGTAGCTGAAACGTGAAGCCTCAGCCCCATTAGATATCGTCACAATTCAGACGGCTCTTCATGCATCATTGGCTTCATGAACAAACTGTGCCAACACTGGGAAATAAACTTTGACGGAAACATAAACAGATAAAGGTGCGGGATTATTTTGCTCTGACGATTTTTATTCTGCCCAGTATCTTCCAGTACTCGATCTCGGCGCCTACAGTAAGCTTGGCTTTCAAATCTTCCTCCTCGGGAAAAGGAGCATCAACATACTCATATGTTTCCAAGTCCATGATTTGAACGCCGTTTGGGTTAACAGCGAACACTTGGCCAGGTCTCTTGTCGATCATGGGTATTTCTATGTTGCTGTCAACGGGTTTGACGAAGCTCCTCTTGACGCCGTCGAAGACGCCTATGGCCACTATTCTTGCTTTGGCGGAACCGTGTTTTCCAGGTTTTGATTTGGTGATGTCCACTATGTGGCATGGCTCGTTATCGATGATCATGTAGCCTCCAACGCGTAAGCGTCCAACATCAACTGGCTTGCTCATACACTCACCAACAGTCTGGTATATTTAAAGCAATTCTAAACAACACCCATATATAGATTAAGGTAAAGCTATTACCTGAGCGGTGAAAGCAATGTTCAAAAGCGCGGGATTAGTCGCCCGCTACGACAAGAAACAAGCGATAAAGCTCGTAGAAGAATTAACAGGGTATCTTAAAACCAAAGGTTTGAAAGTTTACATAGAAGACACTCTCGCGGGAAAAATGAACAACCAAGAAAACTTGATCCCTCTCGCGAGCATGAAAACGGATTTCATAATAACAATAGGCGGAGATGGAACAATTCTGAGAACTTGCATTGCAGCCCCTAAACCTGAACCACCAATATTAGCTATCAACATGGGCGTGCGGGGGTTCCTAACCGAAGTAGAACCGAAAGACGCATGCACAGCCGTGGAAAAATGCCTAAACGGCGAGTACAAAATTGAGAAATGTGGCAAGCTTGCGGTATCCACGGGCGGGGAAGCAACCCCTGACGCTTTAAACGATGTTGTTATTTCTGCTGGAGACCCCTCAAAAATACTCTACACACAAATATACAAAGACGAAAAGCCGATTCTGAAATGCCAAGCAGACGGGTTGATATTGTCCACGCAGACGGGTTCCACTGGCTATTCGCTCTCGGCAGGGGGGCCAGTTTTAGATAAGGAAGTAGACGCGTTCGTACTGACACCCATCTGTTCTTTAACAGTGTTCCGCTCACTTGTCTTTCCAGCTGACGCTAACGTCACGATCAAGACCATCAGACCAAAGAAAATGCTTGTCTTAATTGACGGAAACTACCGTCGACTTGTAACGGCAAAATATCCTACGTTGACAGTTACGCGCTCCAAAAATGTGACTTCCTTCATCAGGTTTAGGGATGATTTCTATAATCGATTGCGAAGCCGATTGCTGTTTAAGGGAACGGGATGAAAAATCCAGAGAAACAATCCATGCAAACGAGTCATGGTGCTAGATACTTCTGCCTTTTTAGCAGGATTTGATCCTTTTTCCGTAAGTGAAGACCAGGCTACAGTGCCCAAAGTCAAAGAGGAGATAAGAAATAGCTCAATGTCATGGTTGCGGTTTAAAACAGCCGTGGAAAGCGGAAAACTGAAAGTTAAGGCGCCTTCCGAAGACTTCTGGAATAAGGTGAAAGCTTCCGCGAACAGGGTCGGCGACTCTTTTTTCTTGTCAGAAACCGACATGCAAATCTTAGCTTTAGCTTTAGAACTTTCGGCAGCAGGCTGCACCCCTCAAATCGTAACAGATGACTATTCAATACAGAACGTTGCCACCCAGATGGGGATAGAGTTTGTGTCTCTTGCGACTTTTGGCATTCGTCGTCTTCTAGAGTGGGTTAGATACTGCCCAGCTTGTCGCAGAGAATACCCCGCTGACTACAATTCCAGGAAATGCACAGTCTGTGGGACGGCACTGAAAAGGAAGCCTCGAAGAACAGCTAAAAACCTAAAAGGTACAAGTTAAGAAAAAGACAAGAGGGCAGAGACAACATGAATTCACATGAGAAAAAGGCAACCTATTTCAGAACGGCGGGCGCGCAAAATACAAAGGCTCTTTTAAGAATCGTTAAAGAATACGTCAACAAAGAAAAAATCGAAAACGTCATTGTCGCCACAAACACGGGTGAAACAGGAGCGGAAGCCGCTAAAGCCTTCAAAGGCAAAAACACCGTAGTGGTAACGCACTGCTACGGATTTCGAGCACCAGGAAAATTCGAGTTAAAAGAGGAGTACAAAAAAGAAATTCTGGCTAATGGAGCGAAAATCCTCACTGCAACCCATGCCTTGAGCAGCGCGGAGAGAGCGATTCGCAAAAAATTCGGCACAATAGAGCCTCTTGAGCTAATCGCTAACACGCTTAGACTCATGGGTGAAGGAACAAAGGTATGCGTGGAAATAACGCTTATGGCTGCAGACGCAGGGTTGATCCCCGCCGACAAAGACGTTGTTGCGGTTGCAGGAACTGGAAAAGGCGCGGACACAGCGCTACGAATTAAACCCGCTAACGCCGCGAGACTCTTCGATTTAAGAATAAGAGAAGTAATAGCTAAACCAAACGACTACTGAAAAGAGGCACATAGCCTTTTTGCAGGCTTCCATCCACGTTGCTCAGAAAACTTTGGCTGCCTATTTTATTAGGTGTTGGACTAAGCATGCGAAGCACTCAGCATATTAGTTATGATTTACAGCATTGCCAAAAGCAATATCAGAGCCAGCCCTTCAGACACAAAAATCGGGATAACTATTTGCTTCGCCCTTTGAAGAGCTTTATCAACAAGCATCGACAATGATTCTAACCGAGCTTTCCCGATTACTCTGACTTCGGGCACAATCATGCGCAGGCACCCAGCTTTAGAGTGTTCCAAGGTTGATGCTGCCGCTTTTGCGGCTTCCTGAATGTAACTGATCAGTGTCTCATGGTTCATGACTTCGCCGACAGGGTGGTAACCACGGCGTCCCAAGACTACGGCGCTTACTGCATGCGTGTCGGTTGTAAAAACTTCGCTCGCGTGAAAACCTGTAGCCTTAAGAGCTGAAAGGATTTCTTCGCGTAACCCAGAAACCATGTTATTTCCGTCAATGACTACATAGGCGGTTTTCTGTTCGGCGACCTTCACCACGACTGCAGTGATTCCGCCAGGTCCCATACCGTCTTTCAGACCAAATTCCTCAGGGAAAACGGTAGAAGCGCCAACCTCAAACGGGTAAGAGGGCAGAGAAACAGCTTTTTCAAGGCATTTGGAAGCTACCTCGTGCAACGTTTCTAAAGACGCCTCTACATCAACCGTGTCATTGATGCTGTTATGGGCGTTGACTACTATACTGCAGTTAAGTCCGTGTTTTTCTGCTTCTTCACTAACTATGCGACCCAACTGCTGCGGCAGGTCTTCTGTGGTTTTTGGAGCAAGTGTAAACGAAAGAAAAGCAGTTTTTCCAAAAACTTGGCATGAAGCGGTAGCGAAGCCATCAGTGACTTTAACGAAGGGCGTTGCCTTATCAGCAGAAGAAGCGAATTTCGCAGAGTTTATAACGTGATTTATTATTTTTTGGTTCTGGGCTTGTGAGGCTAAGTCAAGCTCATGGCCGAGTATTCCCAGAGGAACACAGGTGTCACAGCCAAACTCCTTTTCAAACTCGCACTTTAACATAGACGGCAAAAGGCTGCTACCGATGTTCTTAAAGGGGCCTGGATGAACAAGAGGAACTATAATCGCGGCCTTAGGCTTATAAGAATCAAACTTCAAAAGGGTAACTTCAATGTCCTCATTTTCACCCAGTTTTTCGAGAAAATCTTCGAAGGGTGCGTTGAGACCGGCCACCCAGTTGAGCATGAACGCTCTGAAAAGGGGCATAGAAGGTACACCATATGTGCGCCGTCCCAAACGATCTATGAGGAAAACAAAGAAGAAAGCAGAAGCGCAGCCAACTATAGGTGAAACAATCAAAAAAGGCAGAACTTGGAGAGGAATGGCACTATCACGACTCATCCAAAAAACCACAAACACAGCTATACAAAGGAAAGGCTGAAGCAGAGAAGACAACAAACGCCGCAAGATTGCTACCGATGAAGTTGAAATAAACACGACAGCGCGAAAAGTCAACACGGCGGCAAAGCCCAAAAGCCAAAGTTTAACCCACCACCACAAACCGAACACAGCGCCGAAGACAACCCCGAGAAGGATGAAAAACAGCCAGAGAATCCAACAGAAGAGTGAAAGCGCCACTGTTCTTCTCAAAACGTAGATTGGCTCGCGCCCAAAAACTATTTTACTCGTTACGTAATCAACGAGGAGGGTCGCAGCGAAAAGGGAAATGCCGAGAAAGAGGCTGCTGATCAATCCTTCAACCGAAAGGAAAAGGGCAAAAGTAGAAAACCCCACTACGCCTATGCAGAGTACAGCTACCGCGGCGACTGCCTTTCGGAATGATGGAAGGAAAAACATGGAAGAGTAATGCTTCAACGCGCTATTCATGTGGTGATTCAGTGAATCCTCAGTTGTCATGTCCACCATCTCAACTTGGGTTCCTAATGAACTTGGATATGACTATTAAAGTCTAGCTAAGTTAAGGAAAAATTCTTTGCAACAGTTAAAACACTTTCTTCTATAACCTGATGAAAAATATGCGGATGTTTTAACATGAAACAATCAAAAACAAAGCAAGTTATAATGCTATACTAACATATGTGCCATGGATTTAATACTCATTATTGGAGGCAATTGCTTTATCTTTGAAGCACTGATTATAATGATTCTGCGAAGTTAAGTCTATGCCAGAGCAAGAATTGCCCCCTTCCATATTCTTAATGCTCGAAAGAAGCTTGGGCAAGAAAATCAGGGTCATTCTGGATCCAGCCTACGGTTTTGAGGGCACTCTAGTCGCTGTGACTCATGAACCCTCTGGAATCTGGCTTTCAGACGCTGAAGCTGTTGTGTTAAGATCAACGATTGCTCAGCCCATACCTCAAGTCGCAAGCCGAGAAGAAAGAAGCGAGTTATTCCTCCATCTTAATTCAGTTCAAAGAATAGAAATCTTGCATTCTCCACGACGGTAAAAGGCACCTAAAACCGCCTTAGGCGGGGAAAAACGCTTGAGCTAGAACAGAGATTATTATTAGAGCTACCGCAAATATCACGAGAAGCTCGGGTCTAATTTTAATGCCTTCTGTTTCTTCCTCGAAAAATCGCAGTAGTCCTGCGCTCGCCGCTGGCATTGGACCACTTTCTTTCTTTTTCTTACTCATCTCAGTTTACCCGTTTTGTTAATCGAAGCGATGCAATCCTATAATTTTTTCTGTATTATTAATGTTGCGCATTCTTCTAAAATTCTTTGATTGGGCAACGAGAGCGCCATTTGAGAAATCGTTTGTTACGACAGTACGTCGAAGTTTTAAACTCTGGGAGAGCATAAACAATATAGCTAAAACTGGTGAGCAACATGCACATACACGAGTTCCAAGAAATGATGCGCCGCTTATACTTTCACAGAGATTCTGAACGCGGGGCAAAAGAGACATATGAGTGGCTTGCGGACGAACTCGGAGAATTAGGAGAAGCGCTTAGAGGAAATGATAAAGAAGCAACTGAAAAAGAGTTTGCAGATGTCATTGCGTGGCTCGCCTCACTTGCTAACATAACAGGAATCGACCTTGAAAGAGCCGCAATTAAAAAGTATAGCCACAAATGCCCAAAATGCCAACAGTCACCATGCCAATGCACTTTCTAACTGACCAAGCGTTTCTGCCCTAAGCCTGTTAACACCCAAAAATACGGTCGTTTGCCTTTTCGATTAGCTATTCCTTCTTTTTCGAGGAGCCGCAAATGATGCATCACAACACCATATGAAAGCGATTTTTCCTTTGCTATGGTTGCTGCGTCAGAGGACCGTTTTTCTAGAGCGCCCAGTATTTTAGTTCTGGTTTTGAGTCCCCTTTTTACGTTTTTCACGCGCTCCAAGTAAGCGTTAGGATGAAAAATTTCTTTGATGCTGTTTCACCAAATGATAGATTGTTGTTTGTGTTGAAAAGCTTTAGTCTTAGGTGAAGTCTACAAGGCTGACTTGTTTTGGCTTTTTATTATCGAACATGGATGTGATTTCGTCTTTTATCAAGGCAATTCGCTGAGCGTAGTAATTTGGCAAATCATATTTATCAATCAACTGTTGAGCTGCTTCAAGATACTTTTCTATACCGCCGCGATAAACCGTCAGAGTTAAGGGTCCACCACAGAAGGGACACTTGCCGCGCAAAGGCAAACGGCGAAAACGCTTGTTACATGATTTGCATCTAAAACCCTGAGTTGAGAAAGCACGCAAGTTGCCAGCAATGTCTCGAAGGAAATGTGTTGTCAACACTTTTAAGGCGACATACCTCACATCCACAGCATCGATTCTTTCCCCTAACTCCAGTTGCATGTTTAATTTTTCAATCATCGACTTAAACTGCTTATAGGAGCTGACTGAATTGCCAAGGTTTATGTTTGAAATAGGCGTGGTAAATTTAAACCCTTCAAACTGCGCTTCAGTTCCAAGCCTGTGGCTGACAAGATCCATCATAGAGCTGACCTGCTTAGCCTCGGCTCTTTCCAAGGTCTTTTCGTAAAATTCAAGAGGATACGCTCCATCAACGTCAAAATCGTGAGCTTGCCGCTGAACTTCCTTGGTGTTCACAAAAGGAATCAGCAGCAAAGGAGCATCCATGATTCCGCCTATCTGCGCTGGCAGGTAACTGCGGGAAAAGTTCAGAAGCGTATCTAACGCCAGCATAAGAGTGTCCTCATCGCCGTCGCAGTCTCGCCGTTTGGCTGAATGCCAGATAGGGTGGGCGTAGCAGACGTTGAGGTTAGTGAATCCGACGATGCGACCTAAGATGCTGACGCAGGTGTGGGGAGCCAAGCCCAGAATCAGGTGGCCAACAAGGTCATGGGGGCTTTTGATGTTATAGTAACTTGGAAGCTTGTAGACTTTGGATAGGAGTTCGTCTATGAAGTTTGCGACCTGCACGAAGTACTCTGCTGCTTTCCATGGGATGACGACATCTTGAATTTTAAGTTCACATATCTGGTCAGAGTCAGTCAAGGATGCACCGCATGTGTCGTAGGAGTAACCGAGTTGCCTAAGCTTTTCAACTGTCACTCCGACTTCAGCGGGTTTAAAATGCGTTAAGGGTGCGTTAGTGGCGTCGAAGCGTATTGTTCCATCCTTGTAAACCGATAGATCGTGCTTTGCCCGCAAAATTCCCTTTTCGATAATTTCAGGGATCTTATCTTTATTGATTAACCCTTTAACGCCTTTCAAGATTTTTGGAGCAGAAACACTGAGCGAGCGACACGCGACTTCAAGCAAGTCCTTAAAGTTAATCGCCAGCCTCTGGTACGCCACAGCGCCAGCTTTGCAAGTTGGGCAACAGTTATCCTTTAAAGCCCTACCACAACGCGGACAACTCTTCTCAACCATGGTTTCGCATCCACAATCAGCGCACTTCACCTTGAAAGTAAAAGTCTTGCAGCTGGGACACTTGCGCTTGACAACATCAACGAACACAGGTCCTTTTTTTGCTGCTTCCATAAGGTCTCTATGGGAGCCTCCGGCTAAGCTCACTGGAAAAAGAACGTGAACCAGAGGCTTCATCTCCCGTCTCTTCGCCTTTTCAGGTCGACCCATACGCGCACCCACAAACGTAGGCGCCCACTCCTTGACTTCTACGCCGGAAAGCGAACTAATCGCCTTCAACACGGATTCCACTTGGGCGCCTTCAACCGTACGAGAAGTGCCATAGCCAAGACAGAAAGCAAAAGCGCATGCATCTTCTCCTTCAAGGACAATCTTGCCTTCTAGAAGGCTGTGCGGCGCAAAGATTTTTCTCAAAGCCTGAGCCACTTTCGGTTCCATTGCTCCAACGATCTTGCGGGTAGTACCAGCCTCAAGCGCTACTTCGGAGGCTAACAGCCATTTACGCAGCATCTCAACCTCTTGAATTGACGATAGGTTTGACCAGAAAAACGTGAAATTCGGATGTAGAGGCACATTAAAGTGCATGGAAAGCATTATTGCTTCTTTAGCAGTCGGCTTGTTACCAAAGGGTTCCTCCAAAAAAGCGCTCAGTTTTCCCTCCGAAATTTTGACGGTTTCAGCGGCTTTTGTCATGTTTCCGTTAAATCTTTCCGTGAGAGCCTTTTTTAAGTCTTTAGCCCACCATTCTTCAACATATCCCGAAGGAGAAAGCGTTTTACTGGTGTAAAGGAAATCGCCGAAACTAATCAGGATGTCGCCTAAAAACAGAATTTTCTCAATCTTGTCCTTTACGCGATTAAAGTTTTCAAGGGAAACACGAATTACTGAACCATCCTTCAATGAGACAATAGGAGTTTCAAGAGTGTCCACTGGCACTGTGACACCGCCTTTCCCAGGAAGCTCTAAGCGCATTTGCGTGCCAGCAGCGAGAAAACGTTTCACCACAAGCATGGTTGCTGGATGAATTCCCACAGCTGAAAGCCCTGTGTTTCGCGACCTGCCATACCTGAGCCTAAAGCCTCCGCGTCTGGAAGGAAAGGAAAAAATTGGGCGCCCAGCGATTACGTCGTCCATGAATCCAGCCGACTTTTCTGATTTCTTGCGAAATTCTCTAAGCCAATCCCAACCTTGAAAGCCAAGCTTTTCTATGATTGTTAGAACTTTTGGAGCACGTCCTACAATGCCGTCGTTTACGACCCTGAGGGCTCCGCCTCTTACACGGTTGGTCTCTACCCTTTGAAGATTTCTGAAGGAAGAAACCTCTATAGGATCAGATTCTGTGCCAGTGACCTCAACGGGAAGCCAGTCAAGAGCTTTTTTCAATTCTTCATCTGAAACATGATATTGGAAGCGCCCTACGCTACGTTCGTATAATCTTAGTTCCTCGAGGAAGCGGGAGATTTCTTCTGTCGTGGGCTTGTATCGGTCAAGTCCCAGCAGGCGGCGCACAAAATCTCCAACAACAAGGGTTAACGCTTGGTCTGTTCCTCCAGCGGCTCTTATCGGCCCTGCAAAGTATATGGCGAGGTACCTGCTTCGATCAGAGTTAGTCTTTATTTTCACTTGAGCTACGCCTTGTATTGGAGCTGCTGTTAGACCTTCAGTGAATATTGCAAGGGCAGTGCGGATGGCTTGTTCCGCCGCGGTTTCGGGTTCCATGTGTCCGAATTTTCCGTAAACAATTTCTTCGGCAATTTTAAAGGCTATTTCTTCCCGTTGCAGTTTCGCGCTTAATTCGCGGATGCTGACAGCCACATCTTTTGGTCCTACAAGCCCCTCTACGAGGTCAGCTATGTCTTTTGCAATAGTACATTCGGTCTTCAATGACGGGTCAAGCCCGCTTGACCTAGCGCTCTCGCTTATGGCGTATAATTGCTTGAGCTGGTGCTCCATCGTTTCGACGTAATTTTGATAAACCGCACTCATTTTGCTTTTCAAGTAACGGTTCCCTCCAAACATTGTTAACAACGCGTTTATTTTGGCTTTCTAGCATAAAAATCGAAAAAAGCCTATGGCAAAAAAGCCACTTCGGCGGATTCAACTCAAAAAGGGCAAGCGGTCAGGGCTTAGTTCCTTTAATGCCGTCAATGATTTCAGACACTCTTTGTTTAGCATCAGTGCTTTCGATGATGTTACCAGTGACTATGATGTCTGCTCCTGCTGAGACTGCGGCTAACGCTTGCGCCTTGGTTCGTATTCCTCCGCCCACTATAAGGGGGATGTCAATGAAATGCTTGACCATTCGGATCATTTCCGAAGGTACAGGAGCCGCCGCCCCAGAGCCGCCTTCAAGATAAATGAAGTGCATGCCAAGGTATTGCCCAGCAAGAGCGTGGGCAGCTGCGAGTTCTGGTTTGTTGTACGGCACGGGGATGGCTTTGCCAACTATGCCAGCAGTGCCGCCTTCGCCTACGATTATGTAACCCATAGAAATCGGTTCTAAACCATACTTTTTCACTAAAGGGGCCCCCAGAATTTGAGCGCCTATAAGGAAGTAGGGGTCTACAGAGTTCAGAAGAGACATGAACCATATGGCGTCTGCGTAACGGCTTATTCCCGTTATATTGTTTGGGAAAAGAATTGTTGGAATCTTGACGGTGCGTTTAATTGCTTTGACCACGCCATCAAGGTGAGCATGCGAAACAAAAGTTGAGCCTCCAATCATCATAGCGGAAGTTCCGCTGACTTTGGAGTTTTCAGCAACTCGTGACGCTTGCGGGGGCGTTATCTTTTCAGGGTCTACAAGGGTTATGTGAATCGAGCCCTCCGTCTTGATTTTTTCGAGTAGGTACTTCTCAACACGCCCAACCATATACTTAAACCCCTTCTGACTAAGCATTCTTAGCGTTTGTTACAGATGCTTTTTTTGAAGGACTATAAACTCTGTCGGTGAGCATGCAGTAAACGTCAACTTCACCTTGAGCAGGCTTAACTTGAAATTCTTCCTGAAAGCCACAGCTGCTACAACCCGCCACAGCGCGACTTTCCTCCCTGAAAATTTCAGCTCTAACAGTTTCTTTTCCACATTTAGGGCAAGAGAAGAACTTGGGCAAACGTTTCTTAGGGATGCGAACCACTTTTTTCCTTCTTCGCCCCATTACAGCAACCTTCTGCATCGTAGATTTATGCTCCTTTAATATTTATGCTTGCCCTTAAATACTTGCCTAGGATCATAGAAAAGCAGGGATGGAATGCATAAGTGAAATTGACCCCTACTGTCCTAGAACTGGACTTGCCTGAAGTCGAGAAGAGAATCAGACGTTTCATCAAAGAATACGTCGAGAAAGCTGGAGCAGACGGCATAGTTCTCGGCCTGTCCGGCGGAATTGATAGTGGTACAGTAGCCGCACTTTCCAGCCTTGCAATTGGAGGAGGCCGAGTGATAGGACTTATGCTCCCAGAAAAAGAAACGTACAACTCCAAAGACATTGATGACGCAAAGTGTGTGGCAGAAAAATTCGGTTTGAAAACGCAAATATGTGACATCACACCTGTCTTAGAAAGTTTTTACAAGACAATACCCATATTTGACCAAGCAGACAAGCTTTGCAAAGGCAACATCAAAGCAAGAACCCGAATGATTTACCTATACTACTACGCAAATAAGCTCAACAGAATAGTTTGCGGAAGCTCGGACAAGTCAGAAACGATGATGGGATACTTCACTAAGTGGGGAGACGTCGCCGCAGATCTATCACCAATAATGGACTTGTACAAAACTCAAGTTCGCAAACTCGCCGAGCACTTAGGCATTCCTCCTGAGCTTGCATCAAAATCATCCACGCCCGCCCTTTGGCCCAACCAACTTGCGGAAACAGAACTCGGCATCAAATACGAAACGCTTGACCTCATCCTTTACGGGCTTGAACGGTTCATGACCACAGAAGAAATAGCACAACAGCTAAGCGTTGAAAAGGCGCTTATTGAAAAAGTGAAAAGTAGATGGCTCGCAACAGAACATAAGAGGCGGATGCCGCTGGCGGCAAAAATCGAATACAGAACTGTAGGCGCTGATTTTAGACTTCCGCGGCACACATATTGAAATCAAGAAGGTAAAAAAGCAATGAAAGAAAAAATCAAGTTAGCCCTTGCGCAGATAAGCAGCAGACGCGAAAACAAAAAAGAAAACTTGCAAAAAATCGAGGAGTTCACCATAAAAGCAAAAGAACAAGCGGCTGACCTTGTGATTTTTCCAGAACTGTCTTTAACTGGGTATGTGGTGCATGATCAAATTTACGAATTGGCTGAAATAATACCTGGGCCATCAACCAAAAGAATAGAGGACTTGGCAAAGAAAACAGGGATGCATATCATTTTCGGCATGCCTGAATTAAGCGAAAAAACGGAAGCCACAATATTCAACACAGCTGTTTTTGTAGGACCAAATGGTTTCATCGGCAGATACCGCAAAATGTACCTTCCCACTCACAGTGTCTTCGAAGAAAAAAGATATTTCCGTCCTGGCTATCAAACGGCTTCCTTTGACACAACACTGGGAAATATAGGGTTATGCATATGCTACGATATTTTCTTCCCAGAAGTGTTCCGCCTTACGCGATTGAAGGGAGCGGAATTGATAGTATGTATATCGGCTTCGCCAGCCGTCCGCAGAAGTTACTTTGAGATTTTGACGGCGGCAAGAGCTTTGGAAAACACAGCCTTCCTCGCTTATGTCAACCTCGTAGGCGTGGAGGATGGACTGCAATTTTGGGGCGGAAGCAGACTAGTAAGCCCGACAGGAGACATTCTGGCGAAAGCAAAGTATGATGAAGAGGACTTCGTCATCTGTGAAGTTGATTACAGCAACATAAGACCTGCGGAAACTTTTATCCCTACCCTCAGAGACCTGCGCCCGGAACTTTTTGACAAACTAAAAAAACATGCAGAACTGTTCTAAACGTAGTTGACTGACAGCCACTTTGTACCCAGTCTTAAAGAAACGCAAGTGTTGCGGTATCTCTTCATAAATCACAGTTGCATCACGTTCTGTCGTGATATCAAAGAATCAAGGAGCAATCACGCGTGATTCCCCTGTGATAAGTGACGTCACACCTCATAAAAGCCCAAGTCGGTACACTTCAGCTCAAACGAACATTAGAAGGATATTAAGCGCAAATAAATAAAGGCTAAAGCTTCCAAAAAATGGCGAAGAGCCCGCTAAAAACTTGACCTCCAAGTTATTATGATGTGACAATTTAGTGTTCACAAAGTAAAGAGCGCGAAATAGCTGGAAAGCAGGAAGCGGCAGGGTTTTTTCCAGCCAAAATGTTTCATCAAAAATTTAATGTGTTGTGGAAAGCGCCGTTCCTTAGGGCAGTTGCGCATTACGGTCTAATTTGACCTTAAAATACAAAAACACGGTAGCTTGTAGGTCATAAGTCGCTTTAGACAGGTTTAAATAGTTTATTTTGCTCAGAATAGCCCCTGTCCAGCCACAGTCAGCCATGTCAAAGCTTCTCCAATAAATTTAAAAGTGGAGCCAGTATACAAAAATGTATCCATTTGAGATTACGCAGGAGAAGCGACTTTGAAACTAAAAGAAAGCGTTCAAGCATGGTTAAATGGGGCTTTAAATGACCCTATTGTAAAAATGCTCTCCAAAAACAGTCAATTAACCAAAACGCAGCTTGAAACACTGCTTATAGATATTTTAGCCGAAAATATATCGGGTAAACAATTAAAGTACGATGAAAAAGCCAGATTAAGGCTAACAAAGGCAAAAATAAGCCGCGGAGCCTTTAATAGAACATTAAAACAGTCCAAAGAAAACGTCATAAAATCGATATATACCATATTACTGCTAGGTTATCTAGGCGTCTTCGAAAGTACAACTCTTGATCCTTACCTCGAAATCGCAAATAAACTGCACGAATACGTCGAAGCCCACAAAGACACACCACACAAGGGCGAAGAACTAAAAGACCATCTAAAAGTCATAGAAATTATACGCGAAGAGCTCGAAATAAGCCTAAAACGGCTTTCTACTCCATCGGGAGACGTAATGTGACGTCACACATCACACCAAGGATTACATAACATTTTTGCTTGAAAACATAACTATGAATAGCGTGTAATAAACGGTTTAAATGGAAAAATAAGCCCTAAAATCGCAGATTGCCACGGCATGTACGTAGTAAAATAAGAAGTCAAATGTTGCCCCTAAACTGTGATGTGTGACGTCATGTGAGATTTTTAAATGATATTACCGCAAAATTTAAATTTTCCATGGGGAACTGTGATGTGTGATGCAACTGTTTAAATCACATGTAAATCACAGAAGTGACCAGTGTGACTGAGTTTCTGCTAGTACTTATAGGCGTTCTACTCGCCGCAACCATAGGTGCTTCAGTCGAGTATTACAGGCAGATTCGCAAGGCCCAAAAAGAATATGAGAAAGCAAAAGAAGCTGTCGAAGACATCGTCCTGAGCTTCAATAGAGAGCTCAAAAGAGAAGCAGACAAGCTAGAGATAATGGCGTATAGAGTGGAAGGCAGCACGTCCAAGGCGGACGCGAGCCTTAAACGGCTAGAAAGCATAGAAAAGAAAGTAGCGCCTTTTGAAAGTCAAATCAAAACCATCGCTGGAAACAGCGCAGACATGTTAGCGAGAGTAACAGACGTTGATGAGAAAATGCGTGATGTAAAGACGTCACATGAAACTCTGAAGGCTAAAATCTCTGGGTTAGAGGAGCAGGTGCAAAAGTTCTTTTTGGCACCTGAAGGGAGAAGTGAGCCGGTGATACCCATAAAAAGAGACAAAGCGATGGCTGCGCTAACTGATACGGAAGTGGCGGTTTTAGAAGTGCTTTCGATGGAAGGAGCCAAGACTGCGCCTGAGATTAAAGACAGAGTCCACCTTAGCAGAGAGCACACCGCAAGACTCATGAAGAAACTGTATGAAGAGGGCTATGTGGAGAGAGAGACAGGCAAAATTCCCTTCAAGTACAGCATTAAGAAAGAAATGGCAAAACTCTTGAAAAAGGCGGAAAGCGAGCAAACGTGACTATTCTAAGGAAAGCTTCCCTTGGCCGCTCAATTGTTTGAGACGGTCATCCATTTCGGAAAGTTTTGCAGAGTTGGGAAGATTATAGTCCGCTTTGCCCCGTTTATCCAGGTAGTCGGGGTAATGAGTAACCTTTAGGGGAACAGCAAATTTGATTTTTGGCTCAGATATTAGCAGTGCTTCGCCTACATCAAGCATTTTTATTTCGGTTTCGCTGTATTCCATGTACGGCGTGTTGTCAGTTAAGTATATCCTGTCTTTCTTTAGTTCCGTTTTCATGATAACTTTAGTCCACAATTCAGCAAAAACATCAAAGTTAATCCTTGAGGGCCTAGGCGTCACGGCGTTAAGGCCCACCCGGTACTTACGATATGTGAGGGCAATGTCCGAAAATATTGTTCGCGGCTTGTTCGGGTCAAGAAACTCATGCGCCTCTTCAAGGGTTATGAGCAACGTAGGAAGTTTCCGCCATTCCTCGTAGTTTTCTTCCCACATGCGCTTATAATGTTGTGCTACGGCTGAAGCGGTTAGACAGATTATTCTAATTTGATCTTCTGAACTTATTCCTGAGATGTCTACAAGGCAAGTTATTCCATTACAAATATTTTGAGTGACATCATCGATAAAGTCAAAGTTAGAGGTAGGAAACATGTCATGAGATAGCGAGGCCAGTTTAAGCATTAACGCTTCAATCACCTGCCTGTTTTTGTATCCAGTGAGAGTTCCTATTTCCTTAGATCCTTGTGAGCTGTAGATTTCACGGGCTTTCTCAATCCAAGGCGCGCCTAATGTCTTATAAAGCTTCCAAGCAAGTCTTAGTTGTGGGAGACCAATATCGGGAAAGAGCATGGTTAGTTTCCTTGGAGTAACAGTGTACAAACCAACAGCAAGTTTTCTATTTCTAGCAGAATAATACTGAACCCTTGTGTGAAATAACGGATGATCCTTCAAACCTCTTTGTGGGTTTATACCCTTTCCTTCAAGGAGCTGGCCAGCGAAATCGAAGATAAGAGCGGCAGTAATAGGGCTATTGTCAATTAGACAAGCATTCAAAATTAGCTCGGTGTTCGTTTTTCCCGAACCAGTCATACCAAACATCCCCATCATTAAAGGTATCGCTTCAACGTTTATACCCACTGACCCTAATACTTGATCTCCTGATCGCAAACACCCAATCTCAAGTTTTCCAGAAAGTTTAAGAATTGAGCAATCCTCGTCACTTGCCGTAAAAACTTTGTCTCGATAGTTTGGATTAAATGTAGGAGAACGCGCTCTGCCAGCTCTTCTTTCAAGAAAAAGTACCGCATCAACGCTTCTGTAAGCAGAATAAGGACCGAAGGCTTCTTTACCTTCGGCCTCTCGTAATTGTTCAATCAGCTCAAGGGTTGAACTACTCTCGGAGTTTACAACTCGCGCGTAGAAGCTTCTTTCACCAGACTCTATTCGTACTATCTGCCCAAAAGACAAAGTGACATCTTTATTAACTAGAAAGGAGACGGAGTCCCCCTTTGTTCCACACACAAAACCTATAGGATTAGACTTGCTCATTCCACCGCTCCCATTCAAAAGCGCGTTTTACACCGTGAATTAAATCAGCAAAGCTGCAAGACCGCTCTTCTCTTCGCAAGGTCTCAAGCAAATCAGCACCTTTTAGTTTTTCCTCAACATGATCATGATAAGAAAGTAGCATGGAATCGGAAGGCGCGGAGAATTCATGCGCCAAATAAAGGCTAATCGGGTAACCAATGCACCTTGGATCTTCAGAAACATATGTCAGAGGTGAAAGCAGTGCACTCATCTCTTGGTGAGTGAGGTAATCCATAATATCACAACGGAAAACATGAAGACTTTTCCTGCATAATTTCACAACCGCAATGTCTCCGTATAAGCTTTTGTCTTTGTCAGCTTTTCTAACAGGATGGTAAACCCAGATCTCATGAGGAGACATCATCTGCACTGCAGCTACGAAATCTCTTCCTCTCTCATCATGCAGCGAGGGCGAGTTCTTACTGATGGCAAGAAGACTTAATCCATCTTTTTTACATTGGTCATATAGAGAGACGCGAAATTTCCTTTCACCGCCAAAATATCCCCCACCATCAAGCAATAGATAGTTACTACGAGGATCCGTATGCTCGTAGTATAAGAGATCGTTTTTATCATTCAAAAGTTTTAGAGCCATCTGGCTTTCGAGTTCTATTCTTATGTCAGTGAGGAAGTTACTACGAGTATGGGCGTCTCCAACGACCGTGTATATTCTTTCCTTAAAACCCCAATCAACAGCGCGTTTTTTTACTATAGCGTACGCGGGGCGCATAAGATAGACACCCCAATTGTTGGCTCTTTTTAGCGTTCGCGTAGAGCAATCAATAGCTAGGAAACTTCCAGCGAAGCCATCCAATTTCTTTAAAGGTTTTATTAAAGAGGCATCCGGTTTGACAGAGATCATTGGTTCTTCCCTTACTTCGGCCCCACCCGCCACTCTGCCCTTGTCAACGTAACATTTGAGCTTCTTTTCCATCTCGATTAAGTCAACTTCGATGCTTTGATCCATCTTTATTCTTTCCTTCAGCATTTTTTCTAAAAGCTTTACTTTAAAATTGCAGAGAACCCGTTTTATAGTTTGCGAGTTTCAACGCCCTTTCGCTCTCGATAATTACAACACGCATTAAATTAGAACTAAGCTTTGAGACAAAACTCACTTAATTTGCTGTTTAACGGTTGCATGAGGAATGTGGGGCGCAACTTTATATTTCAAGTTGTTGCTCTCTCCAGCCCTCAAAAGCAGTCCTCTGTTCGTCATTCGTGACAAGTAAGTTGATACCGTACTCAAACTAATGGGTTCCTTAAGTTCCTGTTCATAAACAGATTGAATGTCCTTTGAAGAGAACCAAATCAGCGGAAAACTCTTCTGAATAACTAAACGAACCTTTTCGAATCGTGAAAGATTATTGCTTGTTAAGGCATTACTAGCTCCAGAAGGTGCGCCTTCACCCGGCATACCACCTAACAGTTCTACAAGATCTAGGAGGCGGAGAGCTTTGTCTCGAGTAATTTGACCCTCAAAGGCTATAGTGTATCGATTGCCTTCACTATCGAACAGCTCTACGCGCATTTTTCGAGCGGGCATTACGGTGTACACCTTAGGTGATGTTCACAAGCTTTACACTTCACAACTTATAGCTGTTATGGTGAAAGAGGAAAAAGGAAAAAGGTAGTAGAAGCTCGGAAATGGGAAAAAAACTAAAAAATGCAAATCATTTGACATTACAAACTTCACAAGAATTTAAAATAGGGAAAAAAATACCGCTACTGTCTGGTTCCACATTTCCAGTAGAAGTGCAGGGGTGTCTCATTCACAGGAAAGGAACAATAAAAGGGTAATTCCATAGAAAAGAAAAGCAATAAGCAGCAATTTTAATGCAATTTAATATGGCATTCACAAAAATGTGAAAGAAGAACGGAAAAAACGAGAAAAGAAAACGTTTTAAAATTTAAACTGTAATATGGAAGTGATGTTTTAGGAGAAAGAAATGAACGGATTAATGGTGCCTATACCATTGAGCAGGTAAAAAGTTTAGCAGACACGGACACCCCTTTATTTCCTCTCGAAAATTTAGGATAATTAGATAAGCATAGAAGTTGTAAAAATTTTCTCAGAATAATTATCTAAAAAATTTAACAGTAATTATTATTATATTTTTAGTCGTGCTTACCTTTCAGAGTATATTTCCTATTAAAAGAAAATCAAGTTTACTTTTTGTAGTAAGAGATATTTCCAGTGGAAACTTTGGGGTGTGTGCCTATCCTTGTTTAATCAAATATTACCGTCAAGTTTCATTATCTTTTAAGATTATTGTGCTTCAAAACTAGTTTTTTATACTGTATACTTTATCTGCTCCACACCAAATAACGGTGGTGCCTCTGAAAATAGCGGGGACCACGATGGGAAATCCAAAAATACTTGATGACGTCTTCGAAAATTTCGTGAACAGTGCTAAACTTTTCAAAGACCGAGAGGTTTTAAGACACGACTATCTTCCTGAAAAGCTACCCCACAGAGAAGACCAAATACGACTTCTGGGCGTAACAGTCGCGCCTGTTCTGAAGGATGCACGATGTTCCAACATTTTCATCTATGGAAAAACCGGCACCGGAAAGACTGCCGTAACCAAATACGTGCTAAGTCACTTGGAGGTCAAAGCAAAAGAATATGGTGCACCAGTTAAGTTTTCCTACGTGAACTGCCAGATGACAGGCTCTAAATATCGCGTCTTCGCAAACCTCGGCCAAAGCGTAGGAATGACCATACCCTTCACTGGTTTGTCCGTAGGTGAAGTCTTCGATAGATTCCGAACAGGCTTAGATGCATCAAGAATAATGTTAATCGTTGTTTTAGACGAGATAGATGCCTTAATTAAAGATCATGGCGATGGTCTCCTTTACGAATTAACCAGAATAAATGAAACCCTGAATAAAAGCAAAGTTTCAATCATCGGCATATCCAA
>Ga0315552_1000336_pt1 | contig 28964 bp, 27 predicted proteins | sample SalMarSW160170MG_2_FD_203102 | JGI IMG/M metagenome (GOLD analysis project Ga0315552, IMG submission 203102) | Salt marsh sediment microbial communities from the Plum Island Ecosystem LTER, Massachusetts, United States - Salt Marsh Sediment SW1601-70 ...
TCGTTACGAACACCGATTACCAGAATATCAATGTCGTTTACATCCAATGGTTTTTCGACCAAATCTCGTACATAGCTATCTGTGTTTCCATATACTGTAATCCCGCCTGTATGGTCATAATTACTCCAGTTAATCCTGACTCTTGTGTAATCATAAGCATCCGGCGACGGGTTAAGCCATTTTATCGTTAACTTTTTAAGATTCGGGTCATAGTTACAGGTTAAGGAATGCGGCGGTCGGGGAATACCCAATCCGGTTTCCGTTCCAGCGGTCATATAGTGAGCGCAATGACCCACTACACCTCTCAAGTCGCCCGCCGATGAAGTAACACGGTTTTCCCCTGTAGGAAATCCTCCCCAATCAAAAGGGTTTGTCTCATCGATTTTCCTAGCCAGACGCTCTATTGCCATTTCCGCCGATTCACCTGCTATCGTTTCAACAGCAACATATCTGGCGTTACGACCGAGATTGTCCCACATTATTAGTGTTCCTCCCGATGCCTCTCTCGTAAAGGCAATGCAGCACCGTACCTGCCTCAATTCCCCCGGCGGCGTCGGGCAAATCCTTGCCGATAATCCCGTTGTCCACGCTAAAATGGTACTCACGATAACCGCAAACGCTTCTTTCCCTTTTTTTCTTGTTCTCATAATAATCCTTCCTTTCCCCCAACAGGCGGATAAGCCCGCCGCACTGACGGCGGTCAAGCTTGTTTAATAATATATTACCACCAAACCGTTTCACAGGAACTTGATTCCCCCTGGTCGGACTCCCAGAATTCATTTTCATTCGGGTCCAAATAAGATTCCCGACAATAACCGGTCCTTTGTCCGGTAACGCTGTTGTAAACGACAATCTGCCAGTCGTATTTTCCGTAAGTCCCCTGGTCGCATCCAGGGGACAAATTGTCCTGAGTTCGATGTCTGGTTTGCAGGGTACGACTGCTGCTGGCATTTTTCCTGACCTGAAAGGCATTTAATCCGCAGGCGTAAATACACAAGCCGACGCGGTTCCCGACAAAATATCCATTAAAATAATAGTTATAGGCGCAGTAATAACCAAGCTCTGGTGTTGGCGTGCAGACCACATATAAAAAGTTCCCACAATTATCCCAGACAAAGTCGCTATAGTCATCCCCATATTCCCAGCAGATAGTGGGGCTACAATCGCCGATGCCGGTAAAGTATTGGTCCATCCAAGGCCCGGAAACGTTTATATCGTTACAAGGATTTGTCGTTGGCCATGCTTTACACATTGTATTCAGGTCATAGATGTCATAAGTTGTTAACCATTCGGCAGCGAGAATTGCAAAATCTTTAAAGTCGATTTTGCCATCACCATTCAAATCGATTGCCGGGTCGTAACTGTCGGCATCATATGAAGAATCCGTTTTTTCTCCGATAAGAATTGTATCATTTGTACTTATGACAGATTGCACCGACAGTTCCGCCACAAGAGGAGCAGCTTGTTCACGCTCTTCTTCTTTAGGATAAATAAGGTCGGACAAGCTTGCACAAAGGATGCTTATGACATTATCTTCACGGTTACAGAAAAAGAATAGCTGACATACTGTTGTTCCTTCGGGTACTAACACTTCATCAATGGAGATGTTGCTATCAGCAATCAAGAAAGCGTTGGCAAAGATGATTTCGTCATCGAATTCTAAACGGTATTGGTTATTAACGTCAGGAACCGGGACAAGTGTTGCTCCTGTTGCTATAACCGAGATACCGTTTGGCTCAAATGGAGTATCTCCATAGACTTCAAGTAAAACGGGCTTGATTGGGGCTATCTTAAGCGGAGAATCGGCAGGATTAAGACCATTGACAGTCAGAAGCAATTCGGCATTAGCGATTGATACTCCAGCAGTAAGAACGAAAATCACCAAAGCCAGTAAAGCTAAATACCTCCACATAATAACCTCCTTTCCACAAATTATGGGTGTATATTACGCCCAGGCCATAAATACTGTCAATCCGGATTTTTCAAATAATCCATAATGGTTTCGGCTATCCTTTTTAAGCGTTCCCTGCCGAAGGTGTTTCTTGTCCGCCGTGTATTCTCTTATCATAGGCAAGTTTATAGATATTTCAATATTATTCTTAATTTTTATTTTTGGCTTCTGCACATTTGCTTTCCGCCTGTCGTCTTCCGCTTCGGCAGACCGATTAGTCAAACTCAGGGTAGGCGGGCCCGGGTCCGCAATTTATGAATGTCAATAAAAATAAATCGCATTCAAATTCACACTCGTATAAGCTGACAAAATCATTTGAAAATTCACCCGTTTGGGGTATCCTGTCCGATTGTATTGTGAAAAGAACCTGTGGTTTGTGAGATGACTATGGCTGAATTCAGGATTGAACCGGCTCAGCGGATAACGCGACTGCCGCCTTATCTGTTCGGGCGTCTAAATGCGATTAAACTGGCCAAACGGCAGCAGGGGGCCGACATTATCGACCTTGGGATGGGCAACCCCTCCGATGGCGCTCCGCAAATTGTGATTGATAAGCTCTGCGAGGCGGCCAGGGACCCGCGAAATCACCGCTACAGCGCTTCGAAGGGCATCAAAGGCCTGCGAAACGAAATGGCAAAGAAATATGCCCGCCTTTGGAATGTGGAGCTTGACCCGGAGAACGAGATTCTGGCCTGTATTGGCTCGAAAGAAGGTTTCAGCCATATGTGCCTGGCAATGCTGGGGCCTGGTGATACGGCGATTGTGCCGGACCCGGCGTTTCCAATACATAATTACGGCGTGGCGCTGGCGGGTGCCAATGTAATTTCCGTTCCGCTGGGCACGGACCGGAAGTTCATCGACAACATCGCGATGGTTTGCGAGCACCTGTATCCCAAACCGAAACTCTTGATTTTGAATTACCCGCACAATCCGACCGCGTTGACCGTGGATGAAGGATTTTTTGAACCAATCGTCGAGCTTGCCAGGCGGTTTGGAATAGCTGTTATTCACGATTTTGCATATGGTGAAACCTGCTTCGATGGCTATAAGGCGCCGAGCTTTCTTTCCGCTAAAGGCGCCAAGGACGTGGGCGTTGAGTTCACGACCCTGAGCAAGCCCTATGGTATGGCCGGCTTCAGAATCGGCTTTGCTGCGGGCAATAAGGATATGATTGACTACCTGGCTACCATCAAGGGCTACTACGATTATGGTATATTTCAGGCCTTGCAGATAGCAGGTATTATCGCAATGCGAAATTGCGACGAGGACATCATTGCTCAAAACAAAAAGTATCAGTCTCGGCGGGACGTTGTCTGTGAAGGGCTTACCCGCATTGGTTGGGAGGTGCCAAAACCTCGCGGAAGTATGTTCGTCTGGGCGAGAATTCCCCAAGAGCATTTGAAAGGCAAAGGCACTATCGACTATTGCGTGGACCTGATGGAATATGCGGAGGTTGCTGTTGCGCCCGGCCGGGCCTTCGGAGAAAACGGCGAAAACTACATCAGGATAGCTTTGGTTGAAAATGAGCAGCGGCTCAGGCAGGCCGTCCGCAACATCAGCCGGTTCATTCGAGAAAAACCGGTCAGAAAGGCCAAACAATCGAAATAGCATTCCCACACGTCAAAAAAATGCAGGACGTTATTGTGATTTGAATGAAGTCGTGCCGTTAGTTATTTGTGGTTCGTCATAACCCGCGCATTCGATATTTTCGGGTATTATATGAGAAGCAGATTTTCCCGAGGGAGTTCTGGACTGTCTTTGGCTTTTATCGGCCGAAAATGCCGGCCGAAGGGGGCAAAAAAATTTTCAAAAAATAGCTTGACTTACCCTGGGCGATATGTTCTAATGGCGTTATCAGCTTGGGGGCTGAGAGAAAACTCACAGTATCAAAGGTAGGTGTATAGCTCTTTGACAGTGAGTGTTTTCTCTACATTGCATTAAAGCAATAAGGTTTCAGAATCGGAGGCAAGGGAAAACTCACGAGAGTAGATGTTCGTAAGTGCTTTCATACAAGTACCTTACGTGCACTGAGACGGTAGTTGAGCCGGGGAGCTTGGCTGCTGATATCGGGGCGGAGGGAATTCACGGAGAAGAGATTCGAGAAGAGACAAGCGCCCGCTCTGCGCGCATAAGGCAGGGGGTGTGCAGGTTGAGATGTTATGCATGCGTTCAATCGCATGAACTGGAGTTTGAAGGTGATAAACAAGGCCGAATATTTTGGCAGGTGCAAGGAGGTGGCGGATGAGCGGAGCTAAAAGGACGGCTCTGCAAATTTTGATAGTTGTCCTGTTGGTTGGCAGCGCAGCGGTTTCTGTGCAGGCCGATGACTTTTCTGTTCCTCCCTGGCGGGGAACCGAAGGGAGCACCTTTCAGCAGTGGAGTTTTACAACGGATGATTACGGGCCAATGGAGCCGGATGAAGAAGAACCACCGATACCGGCGGGTACATATTTCAACCCTCAGGGCACACCGCTTCTGCGCGTCGATAGCGGCAGTCTTTGGCACGATGTTTATGACTCTCATACGGGTGTCTGGGGGATTGCCAATCAGATGGATGCAATTATTCCCAATTATCTTGACTTGAATTACGAGAAAGAAATCTGGGTGCAGGTGCTCTGGACGTTCAGAGGGGAAGATGAGTTTATCCCGGACACTCCTTTGGTTGGTATTTCCCCTTTTTATGACGTCGAAGGGATTGATTATTCGGTGCACATTTCACGAATCGACAGAGATACCGAAGACCCCGGCTGGACGAGCACGCTTTTCAAAATCAATGTTTATCCAAATCCCTCGGAGGAATGGATAACGATAAAGGGCGACATACTCGTGGACCAGGTTGTCATCGACACTGTTTGCACTCCTGAACCGGCCACTCTTGCCCTCATAAGTGGCGGGGCATTACTGGCATTAAGGCGAGGTAGAAAAGCGTGAGGAACTTTTTATGAAGTCAGACAAACAGGTTGTGTTCAATGCATAACAGAGCAAAGAAAACTTTGAGGGGGTATGAATGAGTAAGACAAAGGTAATTAGCTTCTTGAGCATAGTGTTCTTCGTAACTGTGCTGGCGCAGAATGCGAAAGCTTTGCCTACCAGCACTTATGGTGAGAACAATGGCTGGAGCGGCCAGCGGCACTATGCGGGAGAGAGCTTTGATTGTTGGGTTGCTTGGACGGTTTACGATGTAGAAAAATACCCGACCGAGTTCGACTGGGCTGGAGCTGTTTCTTTCCCGTCCGGCGACCGGTATATATACGCCTACCAGTTATTCAATGTGGGAGGAGATGACATAGGGTACTTTGAGGTGCTGGACCTGCAGGGCAATCCCATTGCACAGGAGTCGATGAATGCAACCCATTCACAATGGGATGGTTTCGGGGAGGACGTGATGCCCGACCCCAATGTCAGCGGCAGCGGCAGTCAAGGCGTCTGGAAATGGACAGCGACAGGAGGGTTTGTATCATCGGGTGATAGGTCTTCTTATCTGATTTTCAGCAGTCCGTACGCGCCGACCAGAGGCAGCTTTAAAATTGATGCTCCGGAAGAAAGTGATCCGATTGTTCCTGATGATAGCGAAATTCCTGAGCCGGCCACAATCGCTCTAATCGGCGTCGGTTCTGGGTGGTTTATAGCAACACGGAACAAAAAACGCCGGGCGTCGTAGTATTCTTGGTTTAAAATTTAATGGGGGATGATGGACCATAGCCATTCAAAGTCGTTTTGTTATTTAACCGCAATTTATTGCACGGTTGTGATGCTTTATATTGCAGGACCTGTGTATTGCCAGGATGACGGCACGGCATTAATGCTGGAAATAGCTCCTGTGGAGGGTGGCTCTTTAAACCTTGAGCAGGGTGTTCATCATTATGAGGTGTATTCCGAAGTTAGTCTTGTTGCGACGCCGAATCCCGGCTATCAATTTGTTTATTGGATTGGTGACGTAATCGAAGCGACAGCCAGCAGCACTGTTGTGCATCTTGATTCGCCGAAAATTGTCATTGCCGTATTCGAGCGGTCCAAATTTGCTTTTGAGGAGCTGGAGGAGCGGCCGCAGTCATCGCGAGGTTCAGGTGGTTTGATACCCTCAGCTGCGGATTATTCTCGCCGCGATATCAGCCCTGCTTCAGGCCGAAGGTCACGGAGGTTTCACAGGCCGAAGCCGCCGGAAATAGATGATGATGTCCCTGTTCCGGAAGGAGATGAAAATATTCCTGTTCCAGAGGAGGTTGATAATCCTCCCGTGCCGGTTCCTGAGCCGGCTACGGTTACATTTATGCTTACGGGATTATTTGTGCTGGCGAAGCGCCGGCGCAAAAGGACTGGGATGACCCGCAGGTTGTTATGATTTGATTTGTCCCCCTGTTTGCCGTTTCGGTCCGGCAACCCGGAGAAGCCAGAAGACGTTATCGTCTTCTGGCTTTGTTTTTTCCCTCTGCTGCCAGCCGTCATAGCAGATAGTTTATGCCTTTCTGAAAACTGCTACGACATTTTCGACTTCAACGACGAACAGTCGGTTATCTCCCTCGAAGTCGACCGGTATGGCGCCTTTGGGGTTGAACAGCACCTTGTCGTATTTGTGTAATGGTATCTCCGGCGTGCTCTCAATCTCAGCCGATATTGCTACGACCCTGCCTGTTATCGTCGGAATCTCGATATTGTCCGGCAGTTGAATGCCGCCTTTGGTCTGTTTCTTGTCTTCATCCTTGCGGATAAGCACGCGTTTGCCTATCGGCTCGACCGTTTCCAGCCGCTCTGTTTTTGTTTGCTTTTTACCGTCCATTCACAAATTCCCTGAAAGGCCTGCGGTCTTTCCGTTTCATTATACGCGATCGTGCCTTATTTGTGCAACCGCCCAAGATTGCTTTTTGGAGTTTTGCAGGATTTTGAACGTCTCGGATGATTCAGGTTATTTATGCACTGCCGACCAGAGCACGGCAGGCGGCTATAGAACGTGCAAGACCGGTAGAAGTCTGGCTGATGGATTTGAGTTCTTCAATCGTAAAAGGGTTCTGGAACGGGCGGTAAAGCAGAACCAGACCAAGTGAGCAGCCGCGGTGGTTTAACGGCAGGCCGACCGCTTCCAATTTTTCGAGACAACGCGGATTACCCTGGAGTCCCATTGCGAGCATGTCGTCAATAGTGCAAATATGGTTGGATTTGGCAATGTTGTTGACTGATTCGGTTGTGAAATAGTTTTCAATGCGCCTGTCTTCAAGGTCGATTGGCCGGTCACTCTCGAATATGTGCAACTCAAAGTTCCGGGACTGTAACAGGAAGAATGCGACGTTTGCATTCTCGATTTCGTCTTTGAGCAGATTACCCGCTGTGCACAACAGTTCATTAAGGTCGGTCAGCCCGGTTATGGCCTCGTAGAAATCCGCCGAAAAGTTGATGACCTTCAGTGCCTTTATGAATTCCCTTTGGGCTGCAACAAGGTCGTTGCAGAGAATATCTATCTTCTGCGCCTGTCTTTTTCGTTCTTTGTTGAGCCGGGCAATCAGCAGTCGCAGTCTTTTATTCCGCTTTTCGTTGTTCACCTCGTCCTCGCATCATAAGGTCGGGATATCTGTCGCCGCTCCCTTTCATAAAAAATCGGCTATTGTCCGGCCCTGCTTTAGAAAAGGACTACGGCTTGGCGCTCTGTCTCAACCGGCCCCATAAATAAACAGCTATCAGTTTCGCTGTGGTTGCCCGGAATGCACACGCTGTAAATCGGACGTCGCCGGCCTAATAAGAGGTTGCGATTCTCGGACTTATATCGTTGTCCAGGTCAAAACAGCAGTCCTGAACGCCCGAACATTGGAACAGCTTTTTACTGAAGCCGGCAGAAAATACTATGGGCTGCGGTTATCGCTCAGGCAGTTTCTCTGGAGATAGCTGCAGCCCGCGGATTGATTTCGTTTCAGAAGAAACGAACCGGTCTGATTTGAATGCCTTGTTCAAAAAATACGCAGCCGTGCTTATGCGCTCTTCAGCATCGCCTTGGCCTTCTTCGCATCGACAAGAAGCTCGACGTGGCCGCAGTCAAGGCAGGTCAGTGCGCTTACCGGGGCTCCGGTTGTTAATACCGTTACGAATTTAGCTTGTTTGGGCCGAGCGTAAATCTTCCCTGTTGATTGCAGGTCGCTTGGCTGGACGTTGGTGCCGCCACATCTTAAGCACTTCATTTCAATGCTCATAATTTGGCCTTTCATTTCCATTTTTTTATTTTTGAGGACTCTTCAATCTTCGTAATCGTCATAAAAATGGGCCTACTTGCACACTTGCCCCGTCTTGGCTGATGGCCTTAGCAGGATTCGTGGTGCTCTCGGCTTCGAATCCGGCCCAAATGACGATATTTTTGCCGAAATACGCGGCTTGAAGGGGCTCTATCTGCTGGCGGGAAGCCGACTTTTATCAGTTGTCGAGTTGTGTTTTAGGACTTAGTTCGAGGTTTGGCACGCGGGAATCCATTTCTTTTAGGCCTGGGTTATCATTTGCCTGCAATGCCTGCCCCGGCAATTCGTTAGCCGGGGGTATGCCTTGGGTAGGGTAATTGGCAAACGGAGAGTCTGCCGAAGCTTGAAGAAGGAAGATTTCGGATTTTTGACCTGTCTGCTGTTCGCTGAACGTTAATCCGGCGTAGCGTTTACGCGAAGCCGGGCTGTTTGCTATTTACAGGGTAGCTTCACTGTCACTGTTGTTCCTTTTCCCGGCTGACTGGCTATTTCGAGCTTGCCGTTGTTTATCTCTATCAGCCGTTGTGCATGAGCAAGACCCATTCCTCGTTTTCTGCCTGCTGGCCTTGAGGAAAAGAACGGCTGTGTCGCTCTGAAGAGAGTTTGCTCGTCCATTCCACATCCTGAATCAGTGACTTGCATGCTCACAGTTTCGTGCGTTTTGTCGGCACCGGCCTTTATCACTATCGAGCCGGCCTTCCCTCGAATGTCTTTGTCGGGGGCTCCCTGCTCGTATGATTCGATGCCGTTGCAAATGATATTCGAAATTGCACAGGCAATCTGCGCCGAATCAACCACAACATCCGGGGTATCGGGTTCAATATCAATTCTCATATCAGCTCGGTCGGTTCTGGTTTTCCGGCTGGCCAAATCGATTGCCTCGTCAATAATTTGCCTGATGGCGGTCTGGGTCGGTCTTGGTTTCTCCGGACTTGCATAGCCCATCAAATCGTCGATTATTGTGGAAAGCTCGTCGGCATTTTGTTTAATCTGCTCAAGTATGCGTTTTTTCTCTGCGTCGGTCTCGGATTTCGCAAGCAGTTGGGCCCGGCCGGATATGACCGATAGGGGATTGTTAAGCTCATGTGCAGCACCCGCCGCCATCTCCGTCAGTGCCTCCGCATCCGTCCTCTGCCCCTCGCCCTTCGTAGCTTCAGCGAAGAAGGGTCTGTCTTCTGTCTTCCGTCCTCTGTCCTCTGTCTTCTGTCTTCTGTCTTCTGTCTTCTGTCCTCCGCTTGTCAGAAGCTGCGCAAAACGCTCCGCATACCATTGTTGCCTCCCTATTGCCTTCAGCATATCTAAGGCTATTCCACCGACCTGTGCAGCAGGGCCGAACCGCTGTGCCGCATCGCCCTCTGCAGGATGCCGAAGCTCGAATAATATCACACCTGCCGTCCGCCCCCCCGACCGCAACGGTGCCAGCTTGGTCCGAGCAAGGTCAAATTCCACGTCAATCTGCTCGAGCAGCCAGTCGGCGTAATCGGCGGCATCCAGCACAACAAATTCTTCATAAGCGGGTCGTGGAACTAAAGTTGTACCCTCCGGAACGTCTAAGACCATCGTCTTTATCTCGGTCTGGTTTTCAGCGACGACCGCTTCAACGGTATTTGCCCCGGATTCGTCAGGCAGATAAATGCAGACCGGCCCGGTCTGGTAGAACCTTTGCCACCCGGCCGCAAAGGCCTGTGCGAATTCAATTGCCGTCGTAGTTGAGGTGATTTTGGGCAGCACCTCCCTTACGAAGGCGAAATGGCTGGCGCTGTTTTGCAGCCGGCTGTTCTCATCGAATAATCTGGAGCTTTCGCCTGCAAGCTCACCGGCCGTAACACGCAGGGCATCCCGATACGCCCGACCAGGCCCCGGCAGGCCTAACCCTGCAATCTCCGATTTCCCCATAACTATTCCGGGTAGTCGTTGTTTGACCTGTTCCATCTGCTCGACCGTAAGACCAATTGATGTGGAGAGACGTTGAGAAGAGACCTCGTCGTAGCTGCCGGATTCTCCTATACCAAGCTGGCGCACAACGCAATTGGCAAGCTCGACCAGCGCCGCTATCCTGGCGTGCGGCATCGCCTGTGCGACGGTGCAAGTTTGACTGTGATGTAGCCAGATTCCGAGTATCACGTCGCTTGGCAGATGCAGTTTCTGTGCGATTCGTTTGCCTAAGATAGTATGGTCGATGCCTAAGTTCTCCTGTTCGACCTTGTATAAACTCGTTCCGGTGGTTTTGGCCTGTTCGAGCAGGGCGTCAAAACTCTTCGGCATTGCCTCTTCTAAAGAAAACTTTCCCACGTCGTGCAGCAGCCCTGCCAGATATGCCCCAGACTCATCGAGTGAGACCGGCTCTAATTGTGCCAGCATTTCGGCACAGCAGGCCACGGCAAGCGAATGACGGGTTAGTTTTATTCTGAAATCGGCTCGCGGGTCTTCCGATGGTTCCGGGTATACCTTCGCCGATAATACAGCATCGCGAATCTCACGCAGCGAGAGCCCTTCCGTTACCTGCTGAAGCCAGGTGCTCGACCTTCTGATGATGATGCCTTTTGTATTACAAAGACGCAATGCCAGTGTCGTAAGAGAGGGGTCGGACCGGATTAATTCCGCCAGCGATGAGGGGGTAAGCTCCATACGGCTTAGTTGTGTTAAAAAGCTCGCCGCAACCCCCGGCAGAATTGATAGTGTCTCCTGCCGACTGACTGCAAGCTCAACCTTTCGGGCGACAGAGTTGTCCGGATTGTCTGTCGGCATATTACCGTCCTTATCTGCAAACTATCCTTGTTCTTGTGTCGATAGGTGACGCGACGCCTCCTCCGGCGAACACGTTCCGTCGGGCATGGCCGAACCCAAAACAAGCCCTAACCGGGCTTCTGCACTTGGCCGAGACTGGCGTTGATTCGGTTAATGACATCTGTTATATCGAACGGCTTCTTGATGAAGTCCTGGGCCCCGGATTTCAAAAGCTGCTCGATTTCTTCCTGTTTGATAACGCCGCTTACGATTATGATTCTTATATTCTCAAACTCCGGGTTCTTCCTGATGGTGTGACAAACCACATTCCCGTTAACGTCCGGCAGCATATAATCGAGAAGTATACAATCGGGTCTGAAACGCTGAGTTTGGATGCCGGCCTCATATCCGCTGCTGGCGGTGCTGACCTCGAATCTGCCGTCGCGAGTGAGCACTTCCACTAACAAATCGACGATTTCAGAATCGTCATCGACTATTAAGACCTTCTTTTTGCCGGACTCAAGACTATTGAGGGGGATTGAGTTTTCCCTCATAAATTTGATTAAACTGTCGCGGGGTATTCTCCTGAACCGGGAGCCGGGCACACGGAATCCCTCGAGTCGGCCGGAGTCGAAACATCTGATTATAGTCTGCTGGCTGACGCGACAAATCTCCGCCGCTTCCCCTGTTGTGAAAAGCTCCTTCATCTCGAACTCTCCTCTTCTTACCTCTCCCGCCCCAATGGTCTATCCAAATTACCCGACTGCCCTAATTTAACTGTCGGGCGGTATGTTTGTCAAGCATAAAAAAAAGTTTCTTTACCTGGCCGGTTTCAGGTCTGAAAAGCCACGTTTTATAGGCGGTTACATAGTTCAAAACAAACGCTGCTCCTCGCATGTGCTGGCGACATCGTCTCTGTTCGAGACTGGCTCTTAAGAACAGCTATTATGGGACGTTATTTTTATGAGGTTTGATACTCGAAACTAACAACGGTGCGTGTCGCAACAGCGGCACAGTTTGGGCAAGAGGAGGTTTGACGATTCAACAGATTAAAAAAGCTCAGACTCTCAAAGACGATTTCGTGCGTCATTTAAAATGAACTTGGGAGTAATGGACTCATGTTCAGATACAAAAGTAAGTTATTAATTGGATTAGTCGTCAAATAATGGCGGCTTGAGGGTGTTTCATTCTGCGATTGAATATCTACCTGTAATCCCGGTTTTCAGCCCAAAAAACACTGTAAGTCTTTGTAGAATGGCAGTAATATTCTATAAAGAGCTTGCCTAAATGGTCCGGTGAGGTTTCACCCGTCTCAGGTTTTTGTCCGAACGAGACCGCGTCAGCAGGGATGATTTACTGTTTTCGTGGTAAGGTCAACTTTATAATAAAGATCCCATCGCCTTCAACCTGTGCAGCGCAACTCCCCCCCAATGACTTGACTATTCGCTGGACTAATGCCAGACCCAGGCCGCAGTGCTCTCCTTCGCTGCAACGAGATGAATCCTCGCGCCAAAAAGGGTCGAATACTTGTGCGACCTGGTCAGATGTTAACGAGCACCCGGTATTGGTAACAGCAACTTCTACGGCACCTTCTATTGGGTCGGCTGTCACCCGAATTTGTCCTGTGTCATTTGTGTATTCTGCAGCGTTGTCGAGAAGGTTCGTGAAGACCATTGAAACATTCTCCCTGTCCGAATTAATTATTATGTGTTTATCGATGCTATTCTCAAAAGTTATGCTGCGCTTTTGTCCCTTTTCTGAGAAATGCTCCCAGCAGCGGTCAACCAGTTCCTTCAGTTGAATCGGTTCATTACGGAAGCTGGCCTGGCAAGTGTCGAGACGGGCGAGGGTTAATAGATTGTTAACCATTGTCTGCATCCGCTGAGCTATGGCCAGGCATTCGGACAGGGCTCGTTCGTATTCATCAGTTCCGCGGGTTCGTGCAAGCGTTACCTCTATTGTGGAACGTATCCCCGCAAGGGGCGTGCGAAGCTCGTGAGCAACATCGGAAGTAAAGCGGCGTTCTCTGTTAAATGCTGCTTCCAGACGAGCAAGAAGCTCATTCAGTCTGTTTTTAATCGGCACAATCTCGACGGGAACCGAGTCATCCCCAATACGAGTCGAGAGGTCTTCTTCTGTGACAGCGTCAATCTCTGCAGCAATTGCATTTAAAGGACCAAGGCCTCGCCGGACTACGGTTACGGCGACAAGCACGGAGATGGCGACGATGGCGGTCGATGTTCAAGCCATTTCATAACCTAAGTATTTGTAGATTTTAAACTTGCGCCCTGCAAGGACTTATGTAAACTTGGCCATAGAAAGGAGTTTTTTATGGCCAAGGAACGGTGGAAACTAACACAAGAACAATGGGGAAAAATCGAAGCGTTACTGCCAAAACCCAAAAAATCCAGACGCGGCGGAAGGCCTTGGGCCGACAGCCGCAAAGTTTTTGAAGGCATTCTCTGGATACTGCGAACCGGAGCGCCGTGGTCTGATTTGCCAAAGCAGTACCCAAGCCCTTCAACTTGCTGGCGTCGGCTTAAACTATGGGAACAACAAGATGTGTGGCTCGATGCATGGCGGGCGTTTCTGGCTAAGCTCGATGCAAAAGGCCAGCTTGACTGGTCTGAAGCATTTGTCGATGGGAGTTTCGCTCCTGCAAAAAAAGGGGCGAATGCGTCGGCCCAACCAAAAGGGGCAAAGGCACGAAGTGGATGGTGGTGGTCGACGGCCAAGGTGTTCCTCTGGGAAACCACCTGGACTCTGCGTCCCCCTCGGAAATCAAGCTGCTCGAAAAAACGCTGAATACTATCGCTGTGCCTCGCAAAGGTCGAGGCCGACCCAGAAAAAATCCCAAACGCCTGATTGCCGACAAGGGATACGATTGCGATGAACTTCGTAAGCGATTGAGGCAGAGGGATATTGATCTGATTTGCCCGTACAGAAGCAACAACAAACAGCAAAAATATTATGATGGCCGCAAGATGAGGCGTTATAGACGTCGCTATAAGGTTGAGCGGACTTTTTCCTGGCTGGGAAATAGTCGCCGACTGGTTGTCCGATGGGATCGTGATATTGTGGTGTATAACTCGTTCTTTCATATCGCTTGCCTTATCATAACCCTCAGGAGGTTATGAAATGCGTTCTAATCTTAACGTCAGATAACATTCCTGTGTGAAGCATTGAGTTCTTCATTTTTTCTCCTGATTGCAAATACACTGTATCAACACTTCGAGCAAGTGATCAAAGTCGATAATATCGTATGTTATTTATTGTCAGGTATCACGGTGCAGTGATTTTCATTGGTAATTTCAGCCGAATATCATTAGAGGCCGCCCCAATAAGGAATTCATACTCTCCAGGCTCGACAACGTACTGTTTTTTCTCGGTATCCCAGTATCGCAATCGTTCTGCGGGAACTTCAACCGTAACGCCTTTTGACTCGCCGTGTTTCACGTGCACTCGAGCAAAACCGCATAAAGCCAGCTTCGGTTGCGGCACACTCGTATTGACGTGTCGGAAATATACCTGGGCCACATCATCACCGTCGAGACTTCCGGTGTTTTCGATTGTAAACGACACCTTCGCTATGCCGTCGGACGGGATTTTTTCCGAATCCAGCTTGCCGTTGCTGTATGCGAACGTCGTGTAGCTCAAGCCGTGACCGAATGCATAGAGGGGTTTGCCGCTGAAATATCTATAGGTGCGATTTTTCATCGAATAGTCTCTAAAATCAGGCAGGTCTTCGGTAGCGCGATAGAATGTCAGAGGTAAATGGCCGGATGGATTAATCTTGCCAAACAGGACTTCGGCAACGGCACGTCCGCCTTCCTGGCCCGGATACCACGCCTGCAGAATCGCGGGCAGATGTTCATCTTCCCACGTCAGCGCAATGGCCGAGCCGCTGCAATTAACCATTACTATGGGTTTACCCGTTGCATAGAGCGCCCGTATCAATTGCGTTTGCACTTCGGGCAGCTCAATCGAATCACGGTCGAATCCTTCGCCTTCCTGTGCCGGAGTGATGCCGCCGACGTAAATTATCAAATCCGCGTCCGCCGCATGGCTGAGGGCTTCATCTTTAAGCTCCGGCAAGGGGCGGGTAGTTTCGTTATCCTGTTTACTCCACGCGGCGGTCCCGGGCTTCGTGGTAACCGGACTGCCCATGGCAAAAGTAACTTTGATGTCCGGCCCGGCCAGTTGCCTGATACCGTTCAGAATGGAGACCGGATGCGAAGCAGACCCGTGATAGTTGCCCTCCAGCATAGTGGTCGATTTGCCATTGGGGCCGATGACCGCAATGCGTTTGTACATGGAGCGGTCGAGCGGAAGGATGCCGTCGTTCTTCAGCAGCACCAGGGATTGACGTGCAACCTCCAGAGCCACCTGTCCGTGTTCGGGCGTGTCATTGTCCTTGATGGTGTATTTCGAATAAGGAACTACCTCGGCCGGGTCGAACAGGCCGAGGCGGAAACGAGTCCACAACGTGTAATACAATGCCTGATTAATTTCATTTTCATCGATTAGTCCTTTTTGTACGGCCTGCACCAAGGCTTTGTAATCGCCGCCGCAACAAAGATTACATCCGGCTTTGACCGCGAGAGCGGCGGCTTCCTCCTGCGTATTGACATATTGATGAGCCTGCTTGTTCCAAATGTCACCAATCCCGCCGCAATCAGAGACAACATACCCCTTAAATCCCCATTGATTACGCAAAAGGTCCTCAAGCAGGAAAGTACTGGCACTGCAGGGAATACCATTAAGCTCATTGTAGGCGCTCATCACACCGGCGACTCTCCCTTCGCGCACCGCCCGTTCGAACTGTGGTAGGTACATTTCATATAAATCGCGCTCTGACGGTTGGGCGTTAAAGCTGTGGCGGTCCTGTTCCGGACCACTGTGTACCGCATAATGTTTCGCGCAAGCCATCGCCAGCATATATTTGGGGTCATCGCCCTGGATACCCTTGATAAATTCTGCGGCAATCTCGCCCGTCAGATATGGGTCTTCACCGTAGGTTTCCTGGCCGCGGCCCCAGCGCGGGTCGCGGAAAATATTGATATTCGGCGTCCAGTAGGTCAGACCGGTCCACCATTTGGAATTGCCGTTATTCTTCGAGGCATAATCGTTATACTTCGCGCGACCTTCGATGCCAATGACGGTTCCTTCCTGACGAAGCAAACCGGGATTCCACGTAGAGGCCATTCCGACCGGCTCCGGGAAAACCGTGGCGATACCGTTGTTTGCAACGCCATGCAACGCTTCATTCCAATAGTTATACGCGGGAAGATCAAGCCGTGAAATTGCGGGCGCTTCGTTCTGCAACTGGGCCACTTTCTCCGACAGTGACATACGGCGAATCAGGTCGTTTATACGCTGTTGTAACGGTTTGGCCGGGTCACGCCAAATCGCCGGCTCGCTGATATCCGGTATGCGGGTCGCATCGTCGGTAAAAGGCTCCGCAATTTCGGAAGCATTGAATTTGACAACCGATGCTCCGGAGGCATTTTTAATCTCGAACGTGTTGAACTTTGCGGTTTCCTTGACCGCTTTAAAAACAATTTTCACGGGGCCGCGGAGCTCGTCGCCGGTATGTTCAACTTCGCCGGTGATATAACATATTTTTCTCATCCCGCCGGCAACGCTATAAATGTCAAAACGGTCGGCCAGCGTTACATCGCCGCAGGTAACATTGAATATCCTTTTACCGGGGGACTCCATAAAAAATTCTATTTCACCGATAATAATGGTGTATTTACCGGCCGGCAAATTCGAAACGCTGACGGAAAATTCGTCTCCGTTAATTTCCTCATAAAAAGCGGATACATCGTCTGAGCTGCCCTCGATTTTATCTGAAGCATTGGCCTTAAAGTGCGTAAAATTACCGCTTACACTCACCTGATAGCCGCAAGAACCGCAGATTTCGTCCGCCGCCAGAGCATTCGGTGGCAATAACCACATATTTACATAAAAAATCATAAACAATACGACCGGAACAGTTGTAATACGTGCAGATAACAGGCAGTTACCCCGGACCGGCCGGCCCAATTGCATCTTTTGAGAAATCATTGAATGCCCTTTCTAACAGGTCTTATATTTAGGATTAATATGAATTTACTGTCGTCACCCCTGTATCATACATATAGGGCATCGCTTATTCAATTATTAATACCGGATTGACATGGACGGCTCCCCGAAAACTGCACCAGATAAAGTGAGAGTATAATCGACAAGTTTGGTATATTATTAACGCTGAATCCAGGAGATTGTACTCATAAAAAAACGTTAGTTACAGTGGGGCACAGGTTACGTTAAAACGCAGGCAGGTTAAGTGGAGGTGAGAAGCAAATGCTTACATTATGCAGGGCTCTTATTCCAAAGTCAAAGTTGTTGATGCTTGATGAACCATTGCTTGGGCTTTCACCAAACCTGGTGTTATCAGCTTTTAAAAAATACATGAAATCAGCAAAAATACCGGCATAGCAGAGTTGATAGTTGAACAGAGAGTACGTAAAGTATTGAAGATTTGTGGAAGAATATACGGTCTTAAGCTTGGCAATGTTGAATTTGCTGAAAATCCGGAAGAAATGATGCACGATGACCAACTAAAATGGGTATTTTTTATAAAGCCTGATTAAGAGTCTTATATCGGGAATCCGAATGTTGTATGAAAAATCACGTGAGCCATTTGCACCAAAATTTGCACCAGGCAGGCACGTTTGGCCCTCGGTATGCTCTCGGCTGCATCTCGGCCAGCTTCATAAGTTATTTGTTGACAGTTGTTAATCATTTTGGCATAAAGAGTTACGTAACACCTGTTCGGTTTTCTAATCCGTAGGTCACAGGTTCGAATCCTGTCGGGCGTGTTTTTACACTCCGGGATTTACCTGGTATTTGTGTCAGGGAGCTTTCTATATTCAATTGATGAGCGCCCATTGCCATGTGCTCCGCACGGTCCATCGCGACGTCCGGCGCGACCTCTTGGTAGTATCTCGAGCCCAGCAGGAAGGTGCCAGGCATAATAATTCCCGGCATTGCGTCATCTTCACCCGCTCGCCACGAACCTTCATGACTTACTATCTCGCCGTCCTCGTAGATATCGACGTCTTCTCCGAAGTAGTAAACGTCATTGGTCTTCCTGCATATCGCAAAAAAGTTTCTCGAAACCTCCACCAGCTCGTCATCTATCCATTCGCGCTCTTCGACCACTCGGGTTTTTATCCTGCCGATGCCCTCAAGATATATCTTCTCTGTATCTCGCAGGACAGTAATCTCCAAATGAATTTCTTCGTCGTCCTCCTCGCCCTCAAGAACCAGTTGGTAACCCGGTATGAGAATGAAATAGGGATTTGCCCCTATAGTCTTGAACCTGCAGGACGTCAGGTCGAACTCCGTAGTGAACTCGTCCTCTTCCGGCTCAACGGCAATTCCATACTGTTGGGTGAACAAGACAAGACCGGCCACCATCAGCAGAACACACAGTCCTAATCTGCATCGTTTGTCCAATACCGTGCACATCATCAACCTCCTAAATAGAAACTGAAATTATTGTTTTCGTCTTTTCTTTCAAAGGCGCCTCACGAAATACACCTTCAAACACTCAATCATCGTCTTGACCATTGTTTTCTTCGTCCTCGCCCTTATCGTTACCTTCGACCTTCCGTTCCAGCAGCGTCCCGTCGGCGGCTACCTTGATTTCAGTTTCTTTGCCATCAATAATCAGTTCCGCCTCGTAACTCTTTTGCGGTTCGTCCAGTTTCTTCAATGTTACAACCCAGTAGGTTACTTCTTCCTTGACCTCTTTTATCTGGGCACCTCCCGCTGCTTTAATGATTGTCCCATTCACGGCATCTGGCAGAGCATTTATCGCCACTTCTGCCTCAATCTCCATAATCGTTCCATCGGACGCTATCGTCAATTCCACCTCCTGTCCATCGTGCAACAGTTCAACTTCATAGACCTTCAGCCCTTCTTCTACTTTTGCCTCTTTAATCACTGCCTCGGCGTAAAGCGAATTTATGGCCCCTTTCACCTCATCCGGAAGGCAGATATCCTTTGTCTTGTGCCTGGAGCCGTATGTCACAGCACACAAAATCACCCCCGCAAAAACCACAAAACCAGCCGGTCTCCAGGATTTCCTTTTCATTTTTCAGTCTCCTAAGTTAGAAAGTTCCATCGGTATTTACGGCCTGTCGCCATAAACAGACCACAATATGCTAATGTATATCATTCTCGCCCGGCAAGCTTACTTCCCGGGGAATGAGAAAATGATGAGAAAAACACTTTTTTTTAACTTTTCGTTCCTTGGACAATTCCCATTTTCAAACCAACGTCTACTACGGCTTTTCTTCGCCCTCGACGGGAAAACAGTAAATTTAATTAGCTGAGAAAATCCCTATGCAGCTATGCTCATGTTTAGCGAGAAGTTCTTGAATAAACGGATGAGGTCCTTAGATGTTTCAGGCCAGCAGGGCTGCAACTGTCTTGCCAAAAGACCGGCCGGGCGCCGCTTGTGACAAAAAGATTCACCGCTGAGAACACCCCTGTAGGGACGGGCGAGACGGCAAAGGTTAACTTAAACGGCTGTAAAGACGGTTCTTAACACTGCGCCGGCCGTCACCATCAAACCCTTGTTTGAAAACATAATTTTGGTAAACTGGGACATTTAAAAGGCAAACCTTAATCAGAAACCGGCCTTGAAAGGCCGGATTAAGGCGTTGGGTTCCATTTGTGGCTGAGAGGATTCGTCTTATGAAAAAAGTCAATATCACTTTATTAAGAGGTGTTTGTCAGATGCCCGCATACGTCGCATACGAAAAGGGATTTTTCAGGGAAGAGGGCCTGGAGGTGAGTTTGAATATCGCGCCTACCGCCTGGATGGTTCCGGATAAGCTTACAAATGGTGAGATTCATTTTGCGGTCATTCCCTGGACACGGGTGGCTGCTGCAGACAGCACCGGTGCGCCCCTTGTATTGCTTTGTGGTTCAGGATTCGAAGAGGCCGCTATCGTGATAAGAAAAGACATAAAGCCCTCGGAGGTTAAAAGCGTTGCCATTCCTATGCAGGGCGGGATGAAAGACCTGACGGCAATGGGGCTGATTGAACAACTGGGATGGAACGATGCCAGAATTATAAGGCAGCCCTCGGGCGATGGGGCGATTATATCTTTTTTCGGCGAGGGAGCGGATGCAGCGTCAATGATTGAGCCATACGCAACAATGCTCGAGATGATGGGCGTCGGCAAAATCATAAAGCGAACGGGTGATATATGGAAAGGTGCCCCGGGATGTTCCCTGGCTACGACGGTTTCGCTGAAAGAAACTGAAGACCTGTTAATGCAGAAAATGGTTATCGCGTTTGTGCGCGGAACTTTGTTTGTTAAAACGAATCCTGACGAATCATCCGATATTGCCTCCGGCTACATTGGTATCAATCCCCGGTTTATCCGGCAGGCACTTAATGTCAATTGGCCTGATGCGAACGCTATTCGGAACAGCAAGGCGATGGACGACGTGCTGTCGCTTATGATTAAGCTGGGTTACATAGATAAAATGCCCTCGGGCTACTCGGACCTCAAGTTTCTCGACAAGGCCGCGTCCGTTCTCGGATGCTGATGTATGCGAATACGTGACATAAAACTACTGGCCCAAACCACGTGGGCCTTGCGGGCGTACCTTAAAAAGCCAATGACCGTCAGCCGGGCAATGGATGACATAAAAAAACGTATGGACGGTCGTGAGGACAATTTCCTGGCACTGGCGCAAAAAGCCTTCTACGATAATCAGGCCAGTCCATATCGCAAGCTACTGTTGTGGGCCGGGTGCGACTATGCGGACCTTCGCGACAGTGTTAAACGTCGGGGACTGGAAAAAACACTCCAAAAGCTGAAGGACGAGGGAGTTTATATAACGCTGGAGGAATTCAAATCGAAGGTTCCCATTTCCCGCAACGGATTGACCGTCGATACATGCGAATCTGATTTCGATAATCCACTTGTGGAAGGGACGGGTTTTCAGTACACAACAAGCGGCAGCCGCTCTAAGGGCACTGATGTCCGGTATAACTGGGATTTTATATCAGAAGAAGCCGCTAACGAGTTAATACTTTATGAAATTCACGGCCTTTCTCATTCGCCTCTGGCATTCTGGCTGCCTGTCCTGCCGTGCGTGTCCGGCATTCACAATTTTCTGATGAATATCAGGTTTCGCAGGCCGCCTGACAGGTGGTTTTCGCAGCTTGGGACCGATGGTGTGTGGGTTTCACGCAAGCATCGTCGAAGTATGAACAATATATTGCTGTCTTGCAGGATTTTGGGGCTGTCGGTGCCGCGCCCTGAGTTTATTGATATTGACAGTGCGGTCAAAGTTGCCCGGTGGATGGAAGCGACCCAAAAAAACAAAGGCAGTTGTGTTGTGAGGACCTATGTCAGTTCTGCTGTTCGTATTGTTAAGGCGGCGCTGGATAATGGCATCGATATAAGCGGTGGCGTGATATTCACCGGTGCAGAGCCGCTTACGCCGAATAGGGCGGAATTTATCAGTTCAGCCGGTGTAAAAGCCCTGCCGCGTTATGTCGCTACCGAAACCGGTTTGATAGCTGCTTCCTGCGGAAAAGGCGATTATCCGGATGGTATGCATATTTACTTGGACCGGCTTGCGATTATTCAAAGGACCCGTGAAACGATTGTCGGCGGTCATAAAGTTGACGCTTTTCTGCTTACGTCTTTGTTGAGGAACGCCGGCAAAATTCTGTTGAACACCGATATAGGAGATTTCGGCGGCCTGACGGTCAGGCCCTGCGACTGCCTGTTCGGCCAATTGGGTATGGACGTTCATGTCAGCGGGGTCCGAAGCTACGACAAGCTGACCTGTGAAGGTATGTCGCTTCTTGGCTCGCAGCTGTATGATACGGTAGGCGAAGTAATTGAAGATGCCGGCGGCAGTCCAGATGATTATCAGTTCTGGGAAACGCATGACGATTCCGGATTGGCCAAATTGGTCGTGGCTGTCAATCCCAAGCTTCGCGGGCTAAATGGTGAGAAATTTACACTCGCAATTCTGGATAAGCTTCGCGGCAAAAACCTGCACATAACCTCGCAGCTCTGGGAGCAGGCAAAAGTTTTACAGCTCGTCAGGGCATATCCTGAGATGACAAAAGGATTCAAGCTGTTGCAGATAACTCAGCAACCCCAAAGCCACGCTTAACGACGATTTTATGTCAGAACAGCATTTTAAGCCGACGGATTACTTTGACCCGGCCCAGTGGAGCGGCGTTTACGACCCTGATAAAAAAGACGACGGCGCTTTTATTTTCACTCACGGCGCCGACCTTGTTTTCGACATCAGCGCAGCTCTGGCTCGCACAGGCGGGCGTTGGCTCGACGTAGGATGCGGCACGGGCCATTTGGCCGCGAAGTTAAGCGAAGCGGGACTGTCCGTAGTAGCTGTTGACCATGACCCCCGGATGATAGACCTTGCGAAAAAACGCTTCTCGAACAAACCTCAGCCCGACAACCTGAAATTTACCCCAGCAAATGCCTATGACCTGCCTTTTGCTGATGACACGTTCGATGGCGTTGTGGCGGCTTCGTTGGCGGGATGCCTCTCGTCGCCGGATAAGTTTTTCCGGGAGGTCCATCGCGTCTTACACAAAGGCGGCTTTGCGGTTATTACGTTTACTAATCGTTCGAGTTTGCTGCTGAAAATAAACTGGTATATTCGTAAAAAAGCGTTCAAAGCCGGGAAATTAACTGCCGACGCATTTTCATACCGGCTTTACCGCTGTGCCCGTGTCGTGGAGGATTTGCAAAAGACCGGCTTGCGTATGGTTAAAGTCAGGTATTATAATTTTTTCCTGAATCCCGGAAGCCGGTTAATTCCGTCGAAGACCTTTGCTTTATATTTGGAAAACCTGGGTAAATATAAAATCGGGCGACGACTGGGAAGGAATTTTGTTATCGTGGCTCAAAAAATGTAAGGGCTGATATGCGGGCAGAGCAGGTTTACCAAAAAATAAGACGGCAAAAAATAATCGCCATTGCAAGAGGGGTCGATGAATCCCGGATACTCAATGTGGCCGAGGCAGTTTTTGCAGCAGGTATAAAAATCTTCGAGGTAACCTGCAATACAGAAGGCGCTTTCGGGATGCTCAAAGAGTTGTGCAAGAAGTTGGGCGATAAAATGCTCATCGGCGCGGGAACGGTGATTACGGCGGAGTTGTGCGAAAAGGCGCTCGGAGCCGGCGCTAAATATATAATTGCACCGGATGTCAATCCCAACGTTATTGATTATTGCGTCAGCCGGGATATTGCCGTCTTGCCCGGCGCTGCCACCGCCACCGAAATCCTCACCGCCAAACGCCACAGCGCGAGTATGGTCAAAATATTTCCCGCTGCCGCAATCGGCGCCGATTACATCAAGCAGCTTCGAGGCCCGATTGACGATGTTGACTTTGTCGCGGTAGGGGGCGTAAGTCCGGACAATATCAAAGATTTTTTCGATGCCGGCTGTATCGCTGTCGCCGTCGGCGGCTCGGTTATACGCAAGGAATTCATTGACGCATCGAACTGGCCCGCCATTACCGAACTCGCCCGACAATACGTTAAGAGCTTACCGCTGTGAACGCGAAGCTTGCAGAGAATTATTAAATATTAACTCAGCGGCCTCAGTCCGCCTTTGGCGAGACCTCGCCTTTTGGCGGGCGAGCTCCGTTCGCAATTACATTCCTTATGTTAGACGTTCTTGGTGCCTTTGTGGCTATTTTTATCCCCTCCGGAAAGTTTAACCGAGCAAATTCGCCGTGGTATTTTTTCGCCGCCTTGTCGTATGCCTTCGCAGCGTCGATTTCGTTTTCAAAGCGCCCAAGCCATACACTTCTCCCATTATGCCTGATAGTAGCAGCCCACAGGGTCCTTTTCTTGTCAAAATGGACCCCTATAAATCGCGATGAGGTCTTTAATTTGGTTTTTGCCTTGTTGCACAAGTTCTGAGATTGTGTCCCTGTACGAAGGTTTTCTCTGCGATTATCGATGCCGTTGTTATTTCTATGGTCAACAACCAGACCCTTGGGTTGCCCCATTATTTCTCTGTGCAGAGAAACGATTCTTTTAGGGTTACCAACAAATCGAACAGCATAGATATCCGGCCCATTTTCCTGTGGGCACCAGTTAAAGTTGTTGAACCGGTAGAAATCCTGCTCATCAACAATAGTAAATTTCCCCTCGCCTAAGGGAATTCTTCGGAACGAATATCCGTATTTGTGCTTTCGATAGACCATCACAGGCCACGCGAATATCCTGTCTAACCAGACTGGTATCGGTATTGTTAAATTAACCTTCATAATTTTCTCTCCCTTGCCTGCCCCGGTAAGTCGTATGCCGGGGTCTAATCAATCTGGAATTTTTATTTCTACCCTCGCCATAATTCTCTCCTCTCGTAGCGCAGCGAAGACCCCAGAATGTTTTTATCTGGGGTCCAGTTCCTTATCCGCCCCCTTGCCTGCCCCGGTAAGTCGTATGCCGGGGCTCCACTGTTCTCCTATCTACTTTCTCGCGAAGCCCATTTGGCTTCGCGCGTCCCTCTATAAATAGGCGCGAACTTGCGCGCTTTTGTCGAAAAATCGTGTTTTGGGAACCCCTCGAAATGCACTTAAGTGCTTGTGAGATAAGGAGTAAAAAATTTTTAAAAAAGTCGGCTTCTAAGGGTTTTCGACTTGCGCGCTTTTGCTGAACAAACGTTTAATACAAATGTTTAATACAAACGTTTAACTCGCTTGTTTAATCTTGCCTAAATTAACGCCATTCCTTATTTGCCCACCTGTCCTCGACTGCTGCTAACTTGTTACTCTGTCGGGGATCCAAAATGTTTAGCCCCCAAACCTTTTTTGGGTTTGGGGGTTCTTTTTCTCGTTTGCTTTATTTAATATTATGACATAATGAGAAAAAACGACTGCTATTACAAGTTTTTGACAAGTTCTCTCGTTTCTCCGATTAAAAGGATATAGTTTGACAAAAGCTTCAGAAAAATTCGAACGGCAGATAGAAAGAATCCATAAACTAATAGAACAACCTGGTTCTGAGATCACTTGGAACGACCGCCTTCCCGATCCAGATAACCCAAGCCAGCATCGACAAATAGATATATCAATTCGCCGCGATAATAAGTTGACTTTGGTCGAATGTAGATTGCATAAAGAAAAACAGGATGTGAAATGGATAGAAGAATTAATAGGTCGTAGATTGAGTTTGCATGCCGATGCTGTGATTGCTGTATCTGCTTCCGGTTTTACAGAAGGGGCTATTTCGAAAGCAAAAACATTTGGGATTATTCTCAGAGATATCTTATCGCTAACCGAAGAAGAAATCTCGAAATGGGGATGCAGGTCAAGGGTGACGTTGATATATTATGAATTTACGAATATAGAATTAGCCTTTGTTTTTGAACACGAAAATATTGGGCAAATTACAACAAATGATATTGAGCACTTTCTAAGAAATCGTTCGCACAACAATATGATGAGGATTATGACCTCCGTTGCTAATATCATCGATAAAAATAAACATCATAGAGACATGGGGGACATCAGAACACGATTCAGTATCGAAAATCTAACAGTAAGAGAAAAAAAGGTAATAGAAATATGTTTTGTAGCTCATTTTCGAACAGTTAAACAAGAAATATTCACCCCTTCAGTAGTAGTATATGATGCTCCAAATGTAGATGCTTTAAAAAGAAACGTTTTTATAGAAGTAATGGAACTGGGTGATTTCGAAATCACCCATTCAATAAATAAGGCTTATGCTGCAATAGATTTAACGCAGATGAAAACGCCTCCAAATTGCATCTTTCGAGAAGTACTTTTAAAATTTTCAAAGCCTTTACTAATGGATCGAATAGGTTTATTGGGCCCTCCTAATATTGAGACAGATTTTTCTAACGTTAGGGTAAGGATTGGATTTGCAATACCGCGATCCGCCTTTAAGTTTCCACTAATCTAAATTTATCCGCCTTTTGCCCGCCAAAGGCGGGACACTTCCCTGTCCTGCCTGCCCTCCTGTCCTCGAAAGGTTTTATCGGGGATGCATGCCTTAGGCAGGGGAGCGGCCTGTGGTGAGCTAAGTCGAACCAGTCGAAGGAATCCGTGATTAAAAGAAGTGGATCACCGTCTCACGCTGCGCAAGAAATTTAGCCCCGCCGTTCATTTTGAATTTTGCAATATGGTTTTGCATTTTGCTATTTAACCTTTGCATTAAGTTACGAGATTTTACCCGCCGCAGCTTGCTCGCCTCTGGCGAGGCGGGACGCTTCCCTGTCCTGCCTGCCGAACACTATACTTAGTACCCGGTACTCTGCACGCTAGCCCCTGTCCGCTATACGCATCTGTTCCCATAACCTGAAATCCGCCATTCGAAAACCTTGATTCTTGAAGCAGTCCATAAGTATATACGCATATACTTATATACTACCGGGTATCTTCAATCGCTTGTCCGCCATCGGCAGATGGATATTTTTACAATAAAATTTTAATTTGCTTGAACTATAATGCCGAAAGCAATATAATATAATTATGGGAAAGATAACATTTTCCTGGGACGACCGAAAGGCGGCACAGAACCTTAAAAAGCATGGGGTCTCCTTCGAGGACGCCTCAACCGTCTTCTTCGATGATAACGCCAAAGAGTATTTTGACCCCGACCATTCGTCCAACGAAGACAGGTTCCTGATGCTGGGGTTTGACTGCCGATTGCGTCTGCTGGTTGTTTCATATTGCGTTGACAGGCAAAAAAGACAAATCAGGATTATTTCCGCAAGGAAGGCGACGACAAAAGAACGAAACTCTTTTACCAAAGGCGAATTATGAGAAAAGAATACGATTTTTCAAAAATGAAGGGCAGGCGGAATCCGTACGCGAAGGTCCTCAAGAAGCAGGTTACGCTGCGTCTTGGAGTCGATGTAATTGAGTATTTCAAGCAAATGGCACAGGAAACCGGAATTCCTTATCAAAACCTGGTAAACCTTTACCTGCGCCAGTGTGCTCACTCACACAAAAAGCTGAACATTGCATAATCAAACCGCCTTTGGCTGGCAAGCTCCGTCCAACAGAACAGCAATTTGGCCCTGAGCCCGTCGAAGGGTTAAAAATCTGTCTAATCTGTGTTACCTGTCCTTCGTGGTGAAAAAATTCGCAATCTACAATCCGAAATCATAAATCATAAATGAGTTATCTCTGCGTGCTCTGCGGTCTCCGCGGTGAAAAACAGTGTAGGTCTGTGTTTCTAAAATCTTTTCACCAGTGCAATTCCCGTTGAGGGCCGCCTGCCAATATCGAACATCGGCTCAACCTTAAAGCCGGCAATTTCGAGTTGTTTATGTTTTGCTGCGACGCTATGGCCGACAACGTAGCCGAGCGTCCCGCCGAAAACAACGTCCGAGGCCCAGTGGTCGCCGGAATCCATCATTCGCCAGCCGACAAAGCACGCGCCTATATAGGCGGGTATTCCGATTTCAGGACCATAGAATTCGTCGAGGACGGAGGCCATACAGAATGAGCTTGCCGTATGGGCGCTCGGCCAGGCCAGGTCCTTGCCGTTCGGCGTGTCGTTGTTTCTTATTGCCTTTAGCGCGAATATGGTGGAGTCGGTGATAGCCAGTGCGCTGAGCGTTGTCCAGGCGCGTTCGCGGTTCAATTCGTCATTGTCTGCCTCGCTGAAAAGATACCACAGGCCGGTGGCTCCGAGGTGGCTCCACGGACTGCCCGCGTAGTCAAAAATCTTGTCGGCGGTGTCGTTGAATGCGCGGTGCCGGCCGAAGTTTTCGTTTAGGTTCTTGTCGGCGTCGCTATTGTGCATAGCGATACTCGCACCGCCTGCCAGCAGTAACAACGTCATATTGCCGGTATTGGAAAATGCCTCATTGGCGTCCGAGAGCACCCTGACAGGAAGCTCGTTTATTAGTCTCGACGCGAACGAGCAAGGGTCATTTTGCTGTGCCTGCGTCAGACCCTGCAAGGCAACTGCAATAAGCAATACAGTTCTATAGCTCATATTTCCGTAAGTCATGTCATTCCCATTCAATCGTCGCGGGCGGTTTGCTGGATATGTCGTACACCACACGATTAACTCCGCGGACCTCGTTTATGATTCTGCTGGATATTGTCGCCAGCACTTCATACGGGATGTGCGAGAAGTCGGCGGTCATAAAATCGGGCGTTTCGACCGCGCGGAGCGCGATGACATTTTCGAAGGTCCTGTCGTCGCCCATCACGCCGACCGTCTGTATGGGTAAGAGCACGGCTAAGGCCTGCGAGATTTTGCGATAAAGGCCGGCGGCCTTTATTTCGGCGATGAGGATTTCGTCCGCCGCCCGCAGCACTTCCAGCCGGTTCGGCGTAACCTCGCCGATTATCCTGACGGCCAGTCCCGGCCCGGGGAACGGGTGCCGCCAGACGACTTGCTCGGGCAGGCCGAGGTATTCGCCGACGACGCGCACTTCGTCTTTGAAGAGGTTTTTCAGCGGCTCGACCAGCTCGAAGCCAAGCTCTTTGGGGAGTCCTCCGACGTTGTGGTGCAGCTTTATGTTCGCGGCGGTGTTGCCGTCCTTTGAGCCGGATTCGATGACGTCGGGGTAGAGTGTGCCCTGGGCGAGGAATTTGGCGTTTGGGATTTTGGCGGCCTCGGATTCGAAGGCCTTGATGAATTCCGCGCCGATGATTTTGCGCTTCTGCTGCGGGTCGGTAACGCCGGAGAGTTTTTCGAGGAACTGCTTCGACCAGTCCACTACCCGCAAGTCGAGATGAAAGTGGTCGCGGAAAGTGGATATCACTTCATCACGTTCGCCTTTTCGCAGCAGGCCGTTATCGACGAAAATGCAGATTAGCTGGTCGCCGACGGCCTTATGGACGAGGCCGGCAGTAACCGAGGAATCGACGCCGCCGCTCAGGCCGCAGATTACCCGGGTTTCGCCGTGGGCTATGCCGAGGCGAGTGCTGTGGTCGGCCACCTGTTTTCGGATTTTTTGCACGGTCTGGCCTACGAAGTCGCTCATTTTCCAGTCGCCGGTGCAGCCGCAGATTT
>Ga0315552_1000344_pt1 | contig 28821 bp, 23 predicted proteins | sample SalMarSW160170MG_2_FD_203102 | JGI IMG/M metagenome (GOLD analysis project Ga0315552, IMG submission 203102) | Salt marsh sediment microbial communities from the Plum Island Ecosystem LTER, Massachusetts, United States - Salt Marsh Sediment SW1601-70 ...
CAGCGTAAGAAGGGAGCGAATGGGGCATATCGAATTGGTGGTTCCTGTCGTACACATTTGGTATTACAAGGTTAATCCGAGTATTATAGGTAAATTGCTTGGTTTAAAGAAAATAGATCTTCAAAGAATTTTATATTACGAATCTTATATTGTGATAGACCCCGGTGATGCTCCTCTTACGAAGGGACAGGTTATCTCCAATGAAAAATACGTAGGTTTGAAAGAGAAATATAAGGGAGCGTTTGTTGCCAAGATGGGAGGAGATGGTATCTATGAGTTTTTAAAAGAGTTGGATCTTGGGAAAATATCCAAAGAACTAAAAGGAGAAATAAAATCCGTTGGTTCAAAGCATAAAAAGAAAAAATTATTGCAGAAGCTTTCTATAATAGAAGCATTTCTCAAATCAGGTAATAAGCCGGAGTGGATGGTCCTGCGAGTCCTGCCGGTAATTCCACCCGATGTTAGGCCTCTTGTCCCTCTTGAAGGAGGAGTTTTTGCTACCTCTGATGTGAATGATCTTTACCGGAGAGTGATTACGAGAAATAACAGGCTTAAAAATTTGATAGAAATCGATGCTCCTCCGACGATACTCAGAAACGAGATGAGAATGCTTCAGGAATCGGTAGATGCTTTGCTTGATAACGCAAGATTAAGCCGGTCTATTACCGGTAGAGGAAATAGGCCACTTAAATCTATAACCGATTCCTTAAAAGGTAAAAAAGGAAGATTTAGAAGGAATCTTTTGGGTAAGAGGGTTGATTATTCCGGAAGATCTGTCATTACAGTGGATCCCACTTTGAAATTATATGAATGCGGTCTCCCGAAGAAAATGGCTAAAGAGCTTTTCAAGCCTTTTATTATCAGAAAATTGGAAGAGTCTGGAGCTGTTGATTCGATAAGACAGGCAAGGAGAGTGCTAGAAGCAAATGATCCAAAAGCATGGGATTTATTGGAAGAGGTTGTAGATGGTTATCCGATTCTCTTAAACCGTGCCCCTACTTTGCACAGGGTTTCTATTCAGGCATTTCTGCCTAAGCTCGTAGAGGGAAATGCAATACGTATTCATCCTATGGTTTGTCCTCCCTTTAATGCTGATTTTGATGGTGATCAGATGGCAGTGCATGTTCCGTTGTCTTCATACGCGCAGTTGGAAAGTTATTTTCTTATGATGTCATCCAGAAATATCCTTTCTCCTGCCAATGGGGTACCTTTAATGGTTCCTACTCAAGATATAGTTATCGGGGTTTATTACCTTACACAAGAACATCAGGGAGAAAAAAAGATAGAACGTTTCTTTGGGAGTATTGGAGAGGTTGTTTGCGCGTATGAAGAGAAAGTAGTCGGACTTCATGATTGGATTAATCTTATGTATAAGGGTGCTTGGCTTGAGACTACCGTAGGAAGGGTTATCTTTAATGAGATAGTTCCCGAACCTCTTAGATGGGTCAATCAACCTTTGGAGAGTAAAGAACTAAAAAATCTAATATTGAGATGTTATAAAAAACTTGGTATGGATAAGACAGCAGAATTTCTCGATGAAGTTAAAGAACTTGGATTTGAATTCGCGACTCGTTCGGGTCTAACCATTGGTCTTACCGATATGATTATTCCTGAAGAAAGAGAACTGATTATAGAAGACGCTCAGAGAAAAGTACAGGAGGCGGAAAAGCAGCATAAGGTACAGGGTGTCATTACAGAAGGAGAAAGGTATAATAAAGTCATTGACACATGGACTCGAGCTACGGAGATAATCGAGAAAGAAATAGAAAAAGCTCTGATGATGGATAGAGATGGTTTTAATCCTATTCATATGATGAGCAAATCCGGTGCAAGAGGCAATATGGATCAAATAAGACAGCTTTGCGGGCTAAGAGGATTGATGGCTAAGCCTCAGAAAAAACTTTCTTCCCAGGCGATCATTGAAACTCCCATACTTCATTCCTTTAAAGAAGGATTGAATGAGATGGAATATTTTATTTCCTCTCATGGAGCGAGAAAAGGTCTTACTGATACGGCGCTTAAGACTGCTGAAGCAGGTTATTTAACCAGAAGATTGGTTGATGTGGCTCAAGCAGTCGTTGTTGCTGAAGAAGATTGTGGTACGGTTATGGGTGTGGATGTATCGGCACTTGTCGAAGGAGGGAAAGTTGTTGAGTCTCTTGTTGACAGAATCGAAGGTTCTTATACCGCTGATGATGTCATTCATCCGCTAACAGGTGAAATTATTGTACAAGCTGGCGAGTGGATTGATGAAGACATAGGCAGGGAAATTGAAGAGGCGGGTGTAGAGTCTGTCAGAAATCGTTCTGTTCTTACCTGTGAATCGGAAACGGGTATTTGTCAGAGGTGTTATGGTAGAGATCTCTCGACCAGGAAACTAGTCCAAATAGGAACTGCGGTTGGGGTTATCGCTGCTCAATCCATCGGAGAACCTGGCACACAGTTGACTTTAAGGACTTTCCATGTTGGCGGAATAGCATCGGGTGAAGCTGCCGAGTCTTATCAGAAATCGCCTAAAGATGGGAAAATTACGTTTGCAAAGGCTTTGATTTATAAGAATGTTAAGGGAAAACCGATGGTTGTCCTTTCCAGGAATTCTCACCTTTATTTAACTCATAGCGAAGGAAAGTTAAAGTATAAAATCCCTTATGGATCAATACTTAAAGTTAACGATGGAGATGAAGTTGAAAAAGGAGAGGTTCTTTTCGAGTATCAACCATATTCTAATTTGATAATAGCGGAGAAAGAGGGTAAAATCAAATTTATTGATATTAAAGAAGGAATTACTCTTAAGGAAATGGTAGATGAATCCGGGAAGAGGCAAAGGATGCTGGTTTATGGCTCTAAGAGTAAATATCTTCCCACTATTGAGATTAAATCGGGTAATAAAAAAGTGGCTGAGTATCCGATTCCCAGAGGATCTTATCTGTTTATTAATGATGGAGCTAAAGTAGAGGTTGGTTCTCTTTTGGCAAAAAAACCACGTGATATCGCGCGTACCCAGGATATTACGGGAGGACTTCCACGAGTGGAAGCCCTGGTTGAGGCCAGAACTCCCAAAGATAAAGCTATAATTTCAGAAATAGACGGAATTGTCCGTTTTGGTAAGGTCTCCAGGGGAAAGAGAATTATCTATGTTGAGTCTGATAAAGACAAAAGAAAGTATAAAGTTCCTTATGGTAAGTATTTTATGGTTCATGAAAGTCAGAGGGTAGAAGCTGGTGATAAGCTATGCGAGGGTTTTGTTGATCCCCATGATGTGCTTCGGGTAAAGGGTGTAATAGCGGCACAGCAATACCTGCTGAATGAAATTCAGGAAGTTTACAGAATGCAGGGAGTCAATATAGATGATAAGCATATAGGTATAATTGTCCGTCAGATGTTCAGAAAGGTACGAATTGCTGAAAGTGGAGATACTACATTCCTGGAAGGACAGGTTATGGACGCTAAGGAAGTTAAGGAAGTCAATCTGGAAGTTGCGAGTGAAGGAGGACAACCCGTGAGCTTTGAACCCTTATTGCTTGGTATTACACACTCTTCCCTATCACATGAATCAGTGATAGCAGCGGCATCTTTTCAACATACTACAAAGGTACTTTTGAACGCCGCTTTAGAGGGAAAATCCGATTATCTTAAGGGATTAAAAGAAAATGTTATAATAGGAGGGAAGATTCCCGCGGGTACAGGATTTAAAGATTTTAGTGAAATAGAGTTAAAATATAAAGAAGAAGAAACAACAGAAGAAGCAAAAAGAGCATAGGAGGTTCGTATGCCGACAATAAATCAATTAGTAAGAAAAGGAAGAGTAAAAGCTAAGAAGAAAACAAAGTCACCGGCTCTTGATGGCAGCCCTCAGAAAAGAGGAGTATGTTTAAGGGTATATACGACTACTCCCAAGAAACCAAATTCGGCTCTCCGTAAGGTGGCTAGAGTTAGACTCTCTAACGGAAAAGTTGTTACTGCGTATATCCCGGGTGAAGGTCATACTTTGCAGGAACATTCTATAGTTCTGGTTAGAGGAGGCAGAGTTAAAGATCTGCCGGGAGTTAGGTATCATATCGTGAGGGGAGTCTATGATTCAACAGGTGTTGAAGATAGAAAGAACAGCCGTTCTTGCTATGGGACAAAAAAGCCTAAAAGCAGTACAGGAGAGGGAAAATGAGAAGAAGAAGAGCTCTGGTAAGAGAAATACCTGCTGATTATAAGTATCATTCTGAGCTTGTATCGAAATTTGTGAATAATTTAATGTACGAAGGCAAGAAAAGCGTAGCAGAGAGTATTTTCTACGGTGCAATCGATCTCATTACGGAACGTACAGGAAAAGAGGGTATTGATGTCTTTAATCAGGCTGTTAATAATGTAAAGCCAATGGTTGAGGTACGACCTAAAAGAATAGGCGGACAGACTTATCAGGTTCCAATGGAAGTGAGACCAGGTAGAAAACTTTCACTTGGTATCAAGTGGCTGGTAAAGGCCGCGAGAAGTAGGGGGGAATATTTGATGAAAGATAGGCTCTGTAACGAGCTTATCGCAGCCTCCAGAAAAGAAGGTTCAGCATACAAGAAAAAAGAGGATACTCATAGGATGGCTGAAGCCAACAAGGCTTTCGCGCATTTCGGTTGGTAACGCTCTTATATTTATATTAATCGTTTAGGAATTTTTAATGCCTCGAAGTTATGATTCAAGTAAATGGGTTGATATCCCTGATATTAGAAATATTGGAATAATAGCTCATATTGATGCGGGAAAGACCACTTTAACCGAGAGAATCCTTTTTTATAGCGGAAGAGTTCATCGTATTGGGGAGGTTGATGAAGGCTCTACTGTTATGGATTATATGGACCAGGAGAAGGAACGTGGTATTACTATCACTTCCGCCGCGACTACTATTTACTGGAAGGGGAAAAGGGTAAATATAATAGATACACCCGGACATGTTGATTTTACGATAGAAGTTGAAAGAAGTCTAAGGGTTCTTGATGGTGGAGTAGTTATATTTAGTGGTGTAGAAGGGGTAGAGGCGCAGTCCGAAACTGTCTGGAGACAGGCAGATAGATATCATCTTCCAAGAATTACATATATAAATAAGTTAGATAGAAAAGGGTCGGATTTTTTCCGAACTGTGGAAATGATGAAAGATAGACTTAAAGTAACGCCTTTAATCCTTGATTTGCCTCTTTTTTTAGAAGAGAAAGTTAAAGGTGTGATTGATATTGTGGATATGAAGGCCTGGGTGTGGGAAGATGAAAAAGGTCTTGTTTTTAAAGAAGTACCGATTCCGGAAGAATATTCCGATTTAGCTAAAAAATATAGAGAAGAACTCCTTGATAGAGTAAGTCTCTATGATGATGAGGTTGTGGAAAAATTTCTTAAAGAAGAAGAAATAGAACCTGCTATTTTAAAAAGAGCAATAAGGAAAGGTACTATTAAAGCTGACTTTTTCCCGGTTGTTGGCGGTACTGCCCTCAAGAATATTGGAGTACAAAAAGTTATGAATGCTATTGTGGATTATCTGCCTTCTCCCCTTGATGTTCCTCCGCCCGAGGGTAAAAACCCGAAAACCGGTGAGAAAGAAGTGAGAAAGAACGATTCCGGGGAGCCGTTTAGCGGGCTTGTTTTTAAGATAATATCGGATCCTCATGGTAAATTATCTTTCGTGAGAATTTATTCGGGGAAAGTACATAAGGGAGATAAGATATTAAACGTTAATTCGAATAAAATAGAGAGACTTTCTAAAATTATTCTTATTCATGCTGATAAGAGAAAAGAAGTGAGTTCTATTGAGGCGGGAGAAATCGCGGCTTTTATTGGACTTTCAGATGTTGCAACCGGGCATACGTTGACTGATCCAAAAAGACCGGTTCTTTTTGAGCCCCTACAATTACCGGAACCTGTAATTTTTACCAGTGTTTCTCCGAAGACTATTGCCGATCAGCAGAAACTTATTTTTGCCTTGAATAAAATTCATGAAGAAGATCCTACGTTTATGGTTAAGCAGGATCCTGATACCGGTGAAACTTTAATCTACGGTATGGGAGAGCTTCATCTTGAAGTCATTATGGAGAGGCTTAAAAGAGAATCCAAAGTTGAAACAAGGGTGAGGACGCCCAGAGTGTCTTATAAGGAAACCATAACCCAGAAGGCTAGTGCTGAGGGAAAATTTATAAAGCAAAGTGGTGGCAAAGGACAGTACGGCGATGTTATGTTAACTTTGGAGCCAGCTGAAGAATTTGAATTTATAAATAAAGCTAAGGTGCATGAGGTGCCGAAAGAATTTTTGGGCGCAATTGAAGAGGGAATACGGGAAGCGATGTATTCGGGAAGTCTTGGCGGGTTTGAGGTTTTGGGAGGAAACGTTACTTTGACAGGCGGTTCTTATCATGAAGTAGATTCTTCAGATATTGCATATAAAATAGCAGCCTCAAGGGCTTTTAAGAGCGCATATAAGAAAGCAAATCCTGTGCTTTTGGAACCTATTATGGAAGTAGAGATTACTGTCCCAAACGAATATTTCGGAACTATTTTAGATGATGTTAATACAAGAAGAGGTGAAGTAAAACACGTTGACCATATAGGTGACCTGGGGATAGTCGAAGCACTTGTGCCGCTTGCGAATCTATTTGGTTATGCCACTGCCTTACGTTCTCTTACGAGCGGAAGAGGTGTTCATTTCATGCAGTTTGAAAAATATCAGCCGGTACCCGAAAAAGTTATGGAAAAGGAACTCGATAGTATTCGGGGATACTAAGCGGCAAAGCCGCTAAAATGTAAAAATCAAATATCAAATTGTAAAATTACAAATAAAAATTCAAAAAAAACATTTACCACAGAGTACACAGAGAAAAACAGAACACACAGAGAGCACAGAGATCTTTTTTGCTGTTTAAAACCCAACTCACCACCCTAAAATAATCTCACACAAAGACACAAAGATCACAAAGTTTTTTTTAACCACGAAACACACTGAAGACACTAAATTATTTTTTTATTCCAACTTCTAACTATTCTCTACTCCTTATTTTATCATAATCATTTTCTTCTGTATTTGGTCGTTTCCACACTTAAGAACACCGAAATATAAACCTGAGCTTAAGGGCTCACCTTCGTCGGCTTTACCATCCCATGTAATAGTAATAGGATAAGAAGCACTATTTATATTCGAAAACTTTTTCACCAGTCTTCCGCTTAAATTATAAATCGAGAACTCAACACTTTTTCCCCTGCTATCAGCAGGGATATTCAAAACCAATTGAGTTGTTCTATTGAAAGGATTAGGAGTAACATTCAAGCTTAAGGCGTCCGGATTAAGAATAAATTCTTCAACTCCTGCATCTTCATCGTAAAGAACCCAGATTGCACCGCCGTTATAACAACTAACATATATACGGTTTGTCTGTGAGTTTACACCGACACTAATGGGGCCATCTCCAACCGTAATCGTTGTAAACACCGAATCACCTGTACCATCGATTACGGAAACACTACTATCACCGTTATTCGCTACATATATACGGTTTGTTAGCGTATCTACACCAACTACTCCGCCTACTTCGCAGGGAGAATCCCCAACACCAATAGTAGCAATCACAGAATCCCCGGAACCATCGATTACTGATACATTGTCGTCAACATAATTTGCCACATATATCCTGTTTGTCTGTGGATTTACTCCAACTCCCCGAGGCCCATTTCCAACCCCAATCGTAGCAATCACAGAATTCCCGGAACCATCAATTACGGAAACACTGTCGCTACCGTCATTTGCCACATAGACCCTGTCCGTCTTTGAGTTTACGCCAATCTCCAAAGGATAATTTTTAACACCAATAGTAGCAATCACAGAATCCCCGGAACCATCGATTACGGAAACACTGTTGCTACCGCTATTTGCCACATAAATCCTGTTTGTCTGAGAGTTAACACCAATCCCCCTCGGTCCAGCTCCAACCCCAATTGTCGCAATCACAGAATCCCCGGAACCATCGATTATTGATACATTTCCACTCAAAAGATTTGACACATAGATACGGTTTTCCAGCGAGTTCACTCCAACTCCCCGGGGATAATCCCCAACCTTAATCGCAGCAATAACGGAATCCCCGGAACCATCGATTACGAAAACACTGTCGTAATTCACACTGGCTACATAGATATGGTTTTCTTGCGAGTTTACGCCAACTCCCTCGGGATAATTTCCGATCACAACAGTCGCAACCACAGAATCCCCGGAACCATCGATTACGGATACATTGTCGTCATCGTTATTTGCCACATAGATCTTGTTTGTCTGTGGATTTACACCGACTCCCTCCGGCCAATCTCCGACTCCAATCGTAGCAATCACAGAATCCCCGGAACCATCGATTACTAAAACACTATCGCTAACGCTATTTACCGCATAAATCTTGTTTGTCTGAGAGTTAACGCCAATCCCAAACATTCCAACTGCAACCCCAATAGTCGCAACTACAGAATCCCCGGAACCATCGATTACTTTAACACCACCTGCGACCACATATATCCTGTTTGTCTGAGAGTTAACATCAATTCCCCACGGTCCACCTCCAACCTCAATAGTCGCAATCACAGAATCCCCGGAACCATCGATCACTGAAACATTAGTGCCATTTTCATTTGTCACATAGATCCTGTTTGTCTGCGGATTTACACCAACTCCCCGAGGCCCATTTCCAACCCCAATCACAGCAATCACAGAATCTCCCGACCCATCGATTACGGAAACACTGTCGTTACCAGGAGTAGCCACATAGATCCTGTTTGTCTGTGAGTTTACGCCAACTCCCCACGGACCATTCCCAATCCCAATCGTAGCAATCACAGAATCCCCGGAACCGTCGATTACTGAAACATTGTCGCTAAAATAATTTGCCACATAGATCCTGTTTGTCTGCGAGTTCACACCAATTCCCATTGGATTACCTCCAACCCCAACAGTAGCGACAACAGAATCCCCTGAACCATCGATTACGGATACATTATCGCTATACTGATTTGTCACGTAGATCCTATTCGTTTGCGAGTTTACGTCAACTGCCATAGGACCTTCTCCATTCCCTGCTCTCGGTCCAAGAAAAATAGTATCAACAACCGAAATCTGAGAAAACCCTGAAACCGTAAAGAATAGTATTGAACTTAAAAATACAATTTTTCGTAATAGATACATACCTCCTCCTTTTTGTGATAATGTTATAAGTATAACTATATTCGCCTGCCACGTCAAGGAAAATTAAAGTGGAAGATGCGAATCCAGAGTATCATCACTACCCCAAAAACTAATATCTCACACAAAGTACACAAAGTTTATATTTCTTTTTTTTAACACAAAATTTTAAACACAAAACTCGAAACCCGTAACTATAATTCACGCAAAGAAAACGAAGTTTTTGTTTTTTATTGGCTTTCATATTTTTTATATTCGGTAATTCCCCAGGTGGTTAACATAAGCCACACTATCATAAGAATCCAATGGACGGTATTAAACCACGGAAATTCCTTTAAGAGGAATGACATAGATATGTCTTGTGTGCTGATAGCACGGCCGTATCTTGATGTTAAGATAACGCCTAAAATAGTTCCTATAAAGCTCATAGCTAAATAGTAGGAAGTCAATGCCAGAAATATTTTCTTTGGTTTTATTTTACCGCAGAGAGAGTAAATTAGCATAAATAGAACAAAAATTAACGTGAGAACACTTATCGCATTGCTAATGTCTTCAAGAGGCGAAAAAATCGATGCTATCAGAGATAAGATCAGATCCGATGAAAAAACGAGAAGAAATATTATTCCGATTTTTAATTTCATTTTCATTCCTTTTTTGTTAAGTTATATGGTTTATCTACTTCATTCATATTTTAAGGGCTTACTCCATTTTTTTGTTATTCTTGTCTTATTTAATTCTTCTTGGGAAATACCTGTAATAAATACTTATTGGTTTTCTTTTATCTAATTTAAACCGGTGTTTTGAACTCTCTTTGATGATTGGAATTTTCTTTTCTTCACCATCTTTTAGCGGAAAGTAAAAGTCTGAAGCTCTATGGAAAAATTCAGAAGATTCAAAATAATTGTTACTGGTTTTTTTATGAGATTCTTCTTTAGAATCGAATTTTAATTTGAGGCTGTTTTCTACGGTAACCTTGGTTACTACAGGCGGCCAGGAAAGTCTTACAGTATTGTCGGAAACATATCCGTTTATGTGCGTACCTTTCAGATTTGGTACATCCGCACAATTGAGACAATTTGTTTTGCTAACATAGAATACAGTGGGATCAAAAACATTGGAATAGCCAACGGTTGCATCGGTTATTACGCCCGTTTTATATTTCCAGACTCCTTTTTCTTTCTTTATTGTAAATTTGACCACCATTTTATAATCAAACCGTACACCATAATCTACCGTAACGTTTTTCCAGACGTCTTCCATTTTGACATACATCTTCTTACCACCCATATCATCGGTTTCCTGACCCGTTAGTTTTACAGTCCAAACCTGTATTTCTCCGACATCCAGAGTAACTTTTCTTGTAGTATTGCCCTTGCCGTTGGTAGAATTGGTGAAGGTTAGTACGTCCGTATATTCGCCAGCTTTTAATTTGTCGGCACTTTCATCTATAGACACAGTTACTTGAATGCTTTCCTTTGGTTTTAGAGTGCCGGAAGTAACTGAGAGTTGTAACCAGCTTTGATTTTTAGAGGCACTAAATTTTATAGGACTACCTCCGCTGTTACGAAGCGTGTAGGTTTTGTTCGTCGGTAGAAATCTGTCTGTCTCGTCTGGTCCTGCTGACTTGAAATCCTCAGGCGGCGATACACTGAGCACCCCGGGTGTCTTTTCGAATTCAATTGTTACGGACAGTTCATTGGTGTGATAACTGCCATTTTCCCATCTGTTCTCCCACTTAAATGTTTTTTGCCATATCCCATTGTTCAGAGCCGACTTTATTATTTCCGGTGTAACAATGAAGTTCATAGGGCTTAGTATGCTACAATACATCAAATTATTAAAATTAAATTCCTCAGGTATATAAGACTGTATACGGTCAGAGTAGCCACTATTAGGAACTGATATGCTAATAGGCCTGAAATCTATATTTGTGAAATTCGGATTATGTAGAAAGTCTGAAGGGACTAAATCGGGTTTAGAAGGTTCATTAATATAGGTTGGGGAAAAGATCTTAAATATAAAGGTTTTGTTGTCTGAAATAATGTCAAGGAAATTGCCGTCTGTGTATTTAATCAATCTACCTTCCAAGTCTAGAGTTTGAAAGTAACCCGAAGTTTTCAAGATCTTCCATTTCTGAGGTTGCTCGGTACCACGAATGGACCATGACGTAGCAGGTACTTAAAGATAGAAGTTTTGAAAATTGTCATTGTATTCCAGAAACCCGTTCTCTTCTGCTTCGTACTCAAAAATCCAGTAAATTCCTACATATTTCCGCCCCCTTTCTTCACTCATTTGTTTCGATTCGCTCATATTCCTTATTTTAACAATAACCGGGATACGAGTTTGAGCTACCGGAATTTCTGCCTTAAGATCTGCTTGAAGTTTTTCGAATTCTTTAGCCACGCGGGTTAAACAGTCAAGATCTTCACCGCAATTCTGCAATTTCTCGTTCAACGATTCCATTTCCTTCGTAAACTCCTTAGAGTCTTGTGCCTGGACGGGCATTAATAATATGAATACAGATATGCTAGCAATGATGATATGAAAAGTTCTTCTCGACATCTATATTGTTCTCCTTTTTACATTTTAAGGGTTACTATGGTAGTTCCTCAATTACGCTTTAAATATATAATTTCTACGGTGTCGGATAAAAGTGAAGGTATCACAAGTTCGTTTTTCTCCTTGTTGAAATAGATGTCCGCGGGGCCATAGTGTCCGGTCGACACAATTGTAGGTTCTTTTTTGAATGAATTGTCATATTTGTAAATTGTACCCTGTTTTTTAAATCCGGTTTCAAAACTTCCGGGCCCCCATGCCGAAACGTAACAATTACCACCCTTGTCCAAAGTTAATCCGTCGAGGTTGGTAAATTCTGTTGATACAAGTGTTGAGATCGTTAAATCTTTAAGATTTATTTTATCGATTGGCGCTTTTTCCCTGAAGTAGCATACTAAAAGTCTGTTTTTCGATTTATCGTAAATAATTCCATTTGGACCTTCTGATGTTCTTACAAAAAGCGAATAAGTTTGAGAGGTAATGTTGATTTTAAAGACAGTGGTTCCTTGGCTATCGGTTACATATAGAAACCCTGAATCATCGCATGTGATGTCATTTAAAAACAACGCTTCGTTTATCTGAATTTCTAATTTAATACTTCCGTCTGTAATATCAAATCCTCTTATTGTTTTTGGGTTATCTACGACATATAATGTATTTTCATATATTAACATTCCAAGTACTTTTGATAATCCCTTTTTGAAGTACGTTTTTTCTCCTAGTGAGTCTATCTGGATAATGCTTCCATCGCCGAAGTTTGAAATAAAATATCGATTTGCTAAAGGGTCGAAGACGGCACTTTCGGGCATCTTAAATTCCTGAGAATAGGATAAATTGGAAAATATCAGAGTTGCTAATAAAATAAATTTATTAAACCTCATGTGGTTCAGTCTTTTTAAATGTACAACTTTTGTAACAATATAGTTTGTTCTTGCGCATTGTCCCATGATTTTCATATCAATATTATAATGGAAATCCAATTTCCGTCAACCTGAAAATTCTTGGTACTTGGGAGAGCTCATGCATAAGGTGATATAACTGAGAAGTCGGACAAAGTAAGAAATCCTGTAAATCCGTGTTAATCCTGTCTATCTTTAGGATTTTGGATTTAGGGGTTGGGATTTGGTAAAACAATAAAAAAATCCTTTTTAATCTGTGATCATCTGCGTCCTATTATCTTTGTGCTCTTTGTGGTTAAAAATTGAGCGAAAAGGTGTTGACTTTTCTTGATTGTAGCATAATATAGGAATGAAAAATAGAAGCGGAAATTTAAGAAAAACAATAAAATTAGAACTCTCGGAAACCACTTTAAATTAAAGCTTAAAGAGTGGGTAGAGGGGTATTTATGTTTTTTAAGGAGTAATAATAAAGTTATGGATTGTACGTATATAGAAAATATTGCAGAATTTGTAGATAAGAAGGTAGAAATCCGAGGATGGGTCTACAATAAGAGATCCAGCGGAAAGATACGATTTCTGATGGTTAGAGACGGTACGGGGATAATTCAGGGTGTCGCTACCGAGAATGATACTGAGCCGGAAAGTTTTTCTATTATGGAGAATTTGAATCAGGAAAGTTCAATAATTGTTAGAGGAAAGGTTAGAGAAGATAAAAGAGCTCCGATCGGCTATGAACTTTCTATAGGTTCGGTGGAACTCGTCGGAGGAAGTGAAGATTATCCTATTACTCCTAAATCTCATGGTGTTGATTTTTTACTTCAAAACAGACATATATGGATTCGTTCGAGTAAGCAGTGGGCTATTTTGCGTATAAGAGCGGAAGTGGTAAAGGCTGTTGAGGATTATTTGTGGGAAAAAGGATTTCTGCGGCTTGATGCGCCTATTTTTACTCCCTCTGCCTGTGAAGGAACGACAACTCTTTTTGAAGTTGATTATTTTGGTGAGTCGGCTTATTTATCTCAGAGTGGGCAGCTTTATTGTGAGGCGACTGCTGCTGCATTCGGAAAGGTATATTGTTTCGGTCCGGCATTCAGAGCCGAAAAATCAAAAACCCGTCGTCATTTGACGGAATTCTGGCAGATAGAACCGGAGATCGCGTATGCTCATATGGATGATTCTATAGAGCTTGCTAGTGGTATGATTGAGTATTTAATTAAGAGAGTTTTAGATAATAGGAAAAGGGAATTAGAAGTTCTTGAAAGGGATATATCTCTACTTGAATCAATTAAGACTCCTTTTCCCAGAATAAGGTATGAAGATGCCGTAAAAAAAGTTAACGAATTAGGTGAGACAATGAATGTTGGTGAAGATTTTGGAGCCCCCCAGGAAACTGTTCTTGGAAAGAATTATAATTCTCCATTAATAGTAACACATTTTCCAAGAGAAATCAAAGCTTTCTATATGCGGAAAGAACCCGGAAATGAGGAGGCAACTCTTTCCTTTGATATTCTTGCTCCCGAAGGATATGGGGAGATTGTGGGAGGTGGAGAGAGAGAATTTGAAGAGGCGAAGTTAAAGAAGGAAATAAAGGAAAGAAAACTACCGGAGGACGCTTTCAAATGGTATATTGATTTAAGGAAATATGGGTCTGTTCCGCATGCCGGTTTTGGTCTTGGAATTGAGAGGACTATTGCCTGGCTTTGTGGAATCAGTCATATCCGGCAAACAATACCTTTTCCTAGGACTCTGGGAAGAGCATATCCTTAATATAAAGGAGGGTTTATGGTTTTTTTATCCTTTTTACTTTTTTCGGCTATTCACATTGAGGGGCAAGATTATATTAAGATATATAGAAGTTCACACGAGATAGATCTTTCCTTTCTTGAACAGGGCTTTTTTAATCCTGCCAGCGGATTCGGCATTATCGGTGCGGAATTGAATCCTGCTACTCTTGGTAGATCCCCTGATGTGCAGTTTTTTACTTCCCTTTCCCTTGCGGGGGTAAGCGCGACCGATGTCGATACCTTTTCCTTTGAGATTGAAGGTGATGATGATACGGTAAGTAATAGTGGTCTTGTTGATCCTGGAAGCCGATTGTATGGACAATATCATGCTTTGGGGGGAGTTAATTTTATTGGTTTTTCGAAAAGAATTGGAATGTTTGGTGTAGGCATTTCTTACGGATCCGGTTATAAATTAGGTGTTGAAGCCAGTTTAAGTGGAAGTATTTATGGTGATCTTCGAGCAGATAATGTTTTCGAGTTTACCCATGAAGAATTTTCCGAAATACCCGATGGCGATACGGTAAGGGCAAAACCTTTATTTAAGGGAGCTGTTACTTTAGATAATCCGGTTCCTTTGAGGGTCGAGTATTCGGATGTCCCGATTTTTCTTGGGGCAGGAGTCAATGTTGGCCCTCTGGGATTTGGTACGGGTCTTAAATTTCAAAATTGCAGGATTCTGGGAGAGGGTAGTTTTGCAGCACATATGGATAGTTTCGTGGTTGAGGTGAGGGATACCGTTGTTTTAGACGGCAACGGTGATAGTTGGATAATTGAGGATTTCTCAGCTGCGATAGATTTTGATCAAGATCTCGCAAACGGTGAGATTTATTCCTCCGGGTTATCAGCCACACATACGGTTCTTACTCTTGGATCAATTTTCGACGGTGGTTTTCTGAAAATTTCATGGGGATTTGATTTTGGAGCAAATTACGACCTTTTAGGCGGCTATAGTTGGGACTTTTCAGTTGTTTCCGAATTACCTGATAGTTTTGTCAGTGTGGATTCAACAAATCTTACTATTGTACAGGATTCTCTGATTTCGGGCAGGGCTGTTATTGTAATTGACAGTATGCTTATCGAGGAAGAATCGGAGTTTGATGATGATGTCAGTTTATCTTTTAGCGGGTCCAGTTTCAATTTTGGGTTTGTGATTGAGCCTATGAATCTGGGTATTACCGGTAAACTTGCCTTTCCTGCCGATTATTCTTTAAGTAAAGTTGGTTTATATACAAATATACCGATACCTGTTCCCGTTATTGAAGCTCGAATAGGTCTTGCTGCAAGTGTTCTCATGCTCAGCGGCAGAGAAGTAGATTGGGATTGGGCGATTATTCCTTCTGCAACCCTGGGTTTATCTCTTAGTTATAAAAGAGATAATTTGAGGTTTTATCTGCCTATTAAATACGATGTATCGCATATCGCTACAGCTATTCTTAACAGCGTTTTAGATGATGATGAAGATACAGATGCGGTTTTTGACATGCGCGGTAGCTCAAATATATTGGATAATCTGGCTTTTGGTTTTGGTTTTAGTGTTGAAATGTAAAAATGTTTAAAAGGAGGGTTTTTAAATGGCAGTTCGAGTTGGCGTAAATGGTTTTGGTAGAATTGGAAGATGTATCTTAAGAGAGGTTATAAATAGAAACGATATAGAGATTGTTGGTATAAATGATATTGCAGATCTTAATAATCTTGCTTATCTCTTTAAGTATGATTCTGTTCACAGAAGATTTGACGGCGATGTTAAAGTAGATGGTAATTCTCTTGTCATTAATGGTAAAAAAGTTCCTTTCACACAAGAGAGAGAACCTGAAGAACTTCCCTGGGGAAGTCTTGGTGCAGATATAGTTTTTGAAGCTACGGGTATTTTCAGAACGAGAGATATGGCAGATAAACACTTAAAAGCGGGAGCTAAAAAAGTTATAGTTTCTGCGCCGTTTAAGGGAGATGATGCAGGTTTTACACTCGTTTATGGGGTTAACCATGATCAATATGATCCGGCAAAACATGACATTGTTTCCAATGCTTCTTGTACTACAAACTGTTTTGCTCCTGTAGTAAAAGTTATTAATGAAACATTTGGTATAGAGCAGGGTCTTATGACTACGGCTCATGCATATACGTCTTCTCAGAAAGTACTTGATTTACCTGCAAAAGATTGGAGGAGAGGCAGAGCGGCTTCACTTTCCATTATTCCTACGACGACCGGTGCTGCAATTGCTACCACGAAAGTTTTTCCTGAGTTAAAAGGGAAATTGGATGCGATCGCTCTTCGTGCACCTGTACCCGATGGCGCAGTCGTGGATTTCGTTTGTAAGGTTAGTAAAGAAGCTTCGGTTGATTCCGTAAATGCAGCTTTCAAGAAATATGCAGAAGGTGAACTTAAGGGAGTTCTTGAATATTCGAAGGATCCCGTTGTATCTATGGATATTATAGGTAATCCTCATTCTTCTATTTTCGATCCTGAGTTTACCAAAGTTATCGGAGGAACACTCGTTAAGGTTCTTTCCTGGTATGATAACGAATGGGGCTTTTCTATGAGAATGATAGACGTAGCCCTTATGATGGGAAAATCTCTATGAAGAAAGTTCCTTTTATTAAGGATCTTAACGTAAAGGACAAGAAAGTTCTTTGCCGTTTTGATTTTAATGTGCCTCTTTCGGGTGGAAAGATAGAGGATGATAATAGGCTCGTGGCGAGTTTGCCTACTATTCGTTATTTGATTGACAATGGTGCAGCTATTATTATGATGTCGCATTTGGGGAGGCCTGGTGGGGAAGTAGTTGAGAAGTTTTCGCTTCGTCCCGTAGCCCAGCGACTTTCTGAACTTTTAAGTACGGAAGTTCAGTTTATAGGAAAGACTATAGGCACAGAAGTTGAGGAAAAAGTCAAATCTCTTGAGAAAGGAGATTTATTTCTTTTAGAGAATACGAGGTTTTATCCCGAAGAGGAGAAAAATGATAAGGAATTTTCCAGGCTTCTTTCGAATCTTGGTGATGTTTATGTAAACGATGCTTTTGCTACTGCTCATAGGGCACATGCTTCTACTTATGGTGTTGCCGAGTTCTTGTGCGATAAAGCTGTGGGTTTTTTAATGATGCAAGAAATAGAACAGCTTTCAAAGCTTTTAGAAAAGCCGGAATCACCATTTACGGTTGTTCTTGGAGGTTTAAAACTAAAGACAAAGATACCGGTAATTAAAGGCCTTGCTCCTATTGTCGATGATATTTTGATTGGCGGAGCGATGTCTTTTGGTTTTATTCATGTAAAAGGTGGAAATGTAGGTGATTCTATTCTTGAGGAAAGTTTATTCGGGAAAATTGAAGAAGCGATTTCGATTACCCGGCAGCAGGGAAAGAATCTTCACATACCGGATGATATGATAGTTATAGATTATGCCGAAAGGATTGATTCTTCTGCCCGGTGGTCTGTTGCACCTGCTTTCGAGATTCCAAAAGGAAAAATGGGTGTTGATATAGGTCCCGGTACCGTTGCAAAATATAAGAAGATAATCGCGAATTCAAAGACTCTGTTCTGGAATGGTCCTGTTGGTGTTTTTGAAGTGCCTCCATTTGATAGAGGAACGTGGGAAATTGCGCGGGAGATTGGCGAATTAACTAATAAAGGAGCATTTACTGTGGTTGGGGGTGGAGATACTGATAAAGTTTTTGAGGATTCCGATATTTCCGTAAGCCATCTTTCTACCGGAGGTGGCGCGTCGCTTGAGTTCGTTTCAGGCAAAGAATTGCCTGCTTTTAAAATAATGTAGAGGAGGATTTGATGAGAAAGTTACTTATCGGTGGTAATTGGAAAATGAATAAGGGTGTAGCGGAGACAGCTAAATTCGCGGATAGCTTTAAAGAGAAGAAAACATCAACAGAAGGTGTTGATGTTTTCGTTGCTCCTCCTTTTACTTCTCTTGTAGAGGCAAAGAAGAGCTTTGAGGGGACTGGAATTTCCGTTGGAGCTCAGAATCTTTTCTGGGAGGATGAAGGCGCCTATACCGGTGAAATTTCGTCGGTTTTCCTTAAAGAGCTTGGCGTAGAGTGGGTAATAATAGGTCATTCTGAGAGAAGAACCTATTTTGGTGAAACGAATGCGGGAGTCAGAAAGAAAGTCGAGAAAGCCTTGCAAAAGCAGTTGAAAGTAGTTATATGTATAGGCGAAACTGAAGAAGAAAGGGAAGAGGGGAAGGCAAAGGAGATTGTAAATAAGCAAATAGAAGAGGGACTCTTAGGAATCGAATATGACGCTTGCGATCTTGCTGTTGCTTATGAACCTGTCTGGGCGATTGGGACTGGCAAAACCCCTCATCCGGAAGATGCAGAGGAAATGCATTCTATTATCAGAGAAAAGTTAGGTGCTAAAGGGGAGAAAATCAGGATAATGTATGGTGGTTCTGTTAAAGTACATAATATGAAGGAATTTATTACCCAGAAAGATATTGATGGTGCTCTAATTGGAGGAGCAGCGCTCGACGTTGATGGTTTTGTAGAGATAATAAATATAGCAAAGGAGATTTAATGTTAGGCTTTTTAGTGTCACTGCATGTGTTTTTTTCGGTTCTTTTGGTTCTCGTCATTCTTATGCAGCAGTCTCAGGGTGCGGGTATGAGTTCTGTATTTGGCGGAGCAGGTGGTGGTTCTTTTTTTGGTGGAAGGGGAGCTTCTTTGCTTTTACGTAAAGTAACCATTGTACTGGCAATTCTCTTTTTTCTAACTTCAACTACAATCGCGTTCAAAGTTCCAAGGGAAGTTAGAGTTGATAAAGGCGGCATTGAGGAAAAATTAAGAGAAAATTTACCGGGAAGAGTAGGTATACCCTTTGAAGAAGGGGTACGAGAGGAAGTTACTCCAGAGGGTGTGGTTCCGGAAGGAAATCTCATTCCAGAGGAAAGTGCGATTCCCAAGGGAAGTAATTGATACAACTTGAAGGAGGATTCTAATGTTTGTAGTTTTTGAGGCTAAGGGATTCCAATATCTTGGGAGTCCGGGAGAGAAGTTGAAAATTCCCCGGTTGGATACGAAAATTGGGGAGAGAGTTTCTTTTGAAAAGGTTTTGCTTGTTAAGAATGGAGATACCAAGATTGGGCAGCCTTATATTGAGGGGGCTTCTATTGCAGCAGAAGTTATCGAGCACGGTCGCTATAAGAAGATAATTGTTTTCAAATTTAAAAGAAGAAACCGATACAGAAGAACAAGGGGACATCGCCAGATGTATACCGAGATAGAAATTAAAGATATTATACTTGGTGGTAAGCTAAAGCCTAAAAAGAAAAGCGAAAAAGAGGAAATAAAAGTAGAGAAAAAGACAGTAGCGAAGGATAAAAAGATTAAGAAAACGACGGATAAGACAGAGAAGAAGACCGCAGTAGCTAAGAAAGAAACTAAAGCGGTTGGTAAAACAAAGAAGGCGATCACTAAAACTAAGAAAGCGACTAAAACTACCACCAAGGCAAAAGAGCCGACTGTGGCAGCTAAGAAAACAATTAAGGCGACGGGAAAGACAAAAAAGACGAAAAGTGTGACAAAAAAAGAGACTACTAAGTCAAAGAAAACGACCGTAGGCGCTAAGAAAACAAAGAAATAAATCGAACAATATAAATGTAAATAGCTGAAGAATGTAAGCTACTGTTTAAAAAGGAGGATTGGAATGGCGCATAAAAAAGGAGTTGGTTCATCACGGAATGGGCGAGATTCAGGACCCAAATTTCTTGGAGTTAAGAGATTTGGAGGTGAAGAGGTTCAGGCGGGAGCTATACTGATACGCCAGAGAGGAACCAAATATCATCCAGGATGGAATGTTGGTAAGGGTGGAGATGATACACTTTTTGCTTTAAAATCCGGAAAGGTAGATTTTGGAACAAGACACGGAAAAAAAGTTATAAACGTAATCTCCGGATGATAGAAAGCGATAAGTCAAAATTAAAAAAAGAATTAGCTACGGATGAACACGGAATAATTGGACGCAGATGAACGCTGATTGTCAGGATTTAATTTTAAACAAAACACAAAAAATAGTGGGAGGGGTGCGGTTTAATCTGAGTATATCTGCGACAATCTGCGTGCTATTAAAATTGGGTGGTCTGGGAGGTAATACGTGATTATCCGTGAAAATCAGTGGCTATTATTAATTTCGTGTTCTCTGTTGTATTTAGAGGTTTGACGTGTTAATTGGTTTACTCCTGTTTTTTCAAATTTTTTGTAGCTTTGATCTGATCAGCTCCCAATCTGTCGAAAAAGGTATGAGGGGTATAGCGTTAAGTACTTTTGAAGGGAATAGGATAGATACCATCGAAGTTGAAATTTTAGGAAGAATTCCCGATTTCCAATTGGATCAAGATGTTATAATTGCAAAATTAAAAGGTGAGGTTGTGGATGAGGCTGGTGTTATTGCGGGTATGAGCGGGAGTCCTGTTTATATAGAGGGGAAACTGCTGGGCGCAATTGCGTTTGGATGGACTTTTTCAAAAGAACCTATTTGCTTTATTACTCCTTTTACCGAAATGAAGAAAATGGCTGCGAAAAAGACGGTTGGCTCTTCAAACTTTACGCCAATAAAGCCGATGCTTACTGTTTCAGGTTTTACTGCTTCTTCAGTTTCCGAGTTGGATTCCCTTCCTTTTGACTTCACTGTTTCAGAGATGGTGTTGGGAGGGGAGACAAAAGATATTACCAAATTGGTGCCGGGAGGAGTTTGCGGCGTAACTCTTATTTCGGGAGATGGTAATATTTCCGCTATGGGTACGATAACCGAGATAATTGGGGATACGATTTTTGCTTTTGGTCACTCCGCGTATGCGACAGGTTCTTCTGCGTTGCCACTTTGTGGAGGAAGTGTTTTAACCTATCTTCCTTCTCTTGCTACTTCTTTTAAATTCGCTACACCGGGAGATATAATTGGAAAAGTAATTTTTGATGGAAGTGCAGGAATAAAAGCTGTCATAGGCGGCGAACCTCCTATGATTGATTGTAAGATTAAGATTGGAGATCTCCGGAAAAGATATAAGGTTACAGCTGAAGAGAGTATTTTTCCCGTTATTCCACCTTTTCTTGTATCTTCAAACTGGATTGAAAAAATGGGTCAGTATGAAAGTGTTACCGTAAGCGGGAAACTCAATATCTGGACCAATGAAGGGAATATTTCGGTTCCTGTTGCTATGAGTGGAGTGGAGATTCAGAGAGATTTGTATCAGTGGGTAAAAGAACCTTTACTGGAAATACAGAGAAATAGATTTGAGGGTGTCCAAGTTGATTCTGTTTCTGTGAATTTATCGAGTGAGCCGGAAGTAAAAGAATTTTTTGTTAAGAATTTTATTATTGGAAAGAATAAATTTGAATTGGGTGAAGAAATTAATATTAATGTAGTATTGAGCAGATATCGTAAGAGCGATACAACCGTTACATTTAATTTTAAAGTTCCGCAGAGTCCCTGTGAGTTGACGCTCAGGGTTTCCGGTAGAGATGAATATGTGAGCTATGAGTTGGGAAGGGCTCCGCTTAATTTCCAGTTCGATTATTTTGCAGAGTGGAGAGATTTTTTAAATTCTTTGCCGGCTCCTGATATGCTTATCTTATCGGTTTATAAAAAGGGAGCTTCTTTAAATACGGATGCCGGAGAAATCAAGAGTCCTCCGCCCAGCCTTAGAATGGTTATGGAAAAGGGAAAAAGAAGGATTTATAGTGATTTATATCCTCTTTTTGAAGAGAAAATACAGTTTGATGGTCCTCTAAGTGGAGAGAGCTCAGAGGTAGTGGAAGTAAGGAGGTAGAATGGTATTATTTTTGATTTCGTTTGCGTATTTGTGGGTCTATGAAGGAGACTCCCTTTATAAAGGTTTTTCTGAAGGGTCAGCAATTACGTCGGATTCGATTTTTGTGGGTAATAAAATAGAAGAGTTTTCCTGGGAAAGTAGCGGTTTTGTTTCCGATATAATCAAGATAGATAAGGATATTTATTTTAGCATATCCGGTGCCGGTATAATTGCACGATTGAAAAACGGGGGAGGAATAGATACTGTTTTCAGGAGCGAAGGAAGTTTGATTTCTTTGGGTAAAAAGGGAACTGTTCTTGTGGCTGGTTTGTCTCCCGAGGGAAAATTATTTTTTATAAAAGGTTCAAAAATTATAGACTCTTTATCTGTTCCTGCTGAGAACATTTATTGCATGTTTGAGTTTGCCGGTAACTTTTTAATCGGCAGCGGTCCAGAGGGTAAGGTCTATAGACTAACTAATGATAAAGAGTTCAAGGAATATTATAAAACGCAATCGATTTCCGTTACCAGGTGGGTAATAAAAGGGAAGAAGCTGTTTTTAGGTACAAGTAATCCGGGTCTTGTATACAGGATAGATGGAAATCATGACGGAAAAATTTATTACGATCCTGGATTTGAAGAGATAAACGGGCTCGGTTATCTTGGAGATACTTTATGCGTTTCGGGACTGTTATTAAAGGGGATCGAATCCGTTGGAGGTATTAAGTTTTATTTGAAGAATAGAGAATATGAGGTTTATGGAGGTACTCCTATATTGTGTGGAGAGGAGGCAAACGGTAAGTTTTATGCCGGAGAGTCGGAAGATGGGCAGATAGGAGAATTCCACCAAAGTGATTTTAGTATAGTTGCGGACTTGGACGAATCAAAGGTAACTGCACTGCAGGATGTTAATGGGGATATGTGGATTGGTACTGGTTACCCGGCGAAGATTTACAAATTTACAAATAGAAAATTAAAAGAGGGAGAATATATTTCTTCTGTGTTTAAGGGAGGGGTTTCGGTTATATGGGGTAATCTTGACTACGAAGGTAAGGGAGATATCGGATTTTTTATAAGAGGGGGAAAGAAGAAAGAAGTGGATTCTTCCTGGAGTAGATGGGAAAGTGTTGATAAACATATTGAAATAGAAGAGCCGTTCATCCAATGGAAAGCAGTTTTAAGTGGAGATAAAACTTATTTAAAGGGAGTCAGGATTTCCTATGGAAAGCAGAATTCTCCTCCACTGATAAAAAAAATAGAGGTCTTACCTCCCAAGATAGGTACAGGTAAAATGGATGAGGGTGCTGCTCTTATGGGAATTATACCCCCGGAGGAAAGAGAACGGCTTAACAGGATGGGATTTCATCTTCCGGAGGATGCCTATGTGGTTGGGGAAGGGATTCGGTGTATATATTGGGAGGTCGATGATCCGGACAATGATCGATTGGTGTTTGATGTTTTTGTTTCCCGGGATTCGGAAGATTGGGTTAAAATGACAGATAATTTATTGGGTAATAGTTATTTTCTTAATACTTCCGTTTACCCTGATGGTAATTATTATGTTAGAGTAATTGCGCGGGACGATTTGGATCAACCCAGTCCTCTTAGATCGGAAAAAAAGGCTTCTTTTCTGGTTGATCATACTCCTCCAATTTTAAAGGGAATAGAAAAAAAATTCATAGGAGACAGTGTTCTGGTAACGGGTACCGTGACGGATGAACTTTCATCTGTTATCAGTGTTTTGTATAGTACTTCGGAAACACAGAAACTGCATTGGAAGAGAGCGCGAGCAGTTGATGAGCTTTTTGATGAGAAAGAGGAAAAGTTTGTGTTTAAGGTTGATAGAAAAGAAAAGTACGGTGCTATAAGAGCTGTTGACAGAAGCAGTAATAGTAAGATTTTAAGGATAGAATTTTAAAAATCAAATATCAAAATGGTTTTAAAAAACATTAACCACAGAGGACACAGAGTAATTAATTGTAATAAAAAAGAAAAAAACACCGAGAACACAGAGAAAAAAATAAAAAAGTAATAGCCACGGATGAACACAGATACGCACGGATCAAAAAAAATTTTTTTCAATAAAAACAGAATTTGTGGTGGGATGGGTATCAGTGTTTATCAGTGTAAATCTGTGGCTAATTCAGGTGTGTTGGGTTGGGTTTTAGAAAAACAAAATAAAAAATCTGTGGTAAAATATTTCGGTGAGTTGGTGTGTGGGCTCTGTGGTTTATTTTTTTTACAAAAAATAATAAAAAATTGATTGGTAGTACTATGGGGAAATTTCTCTTTAAATACAGATCCTTTTTGCCCGTTCCGTATTTTTTGTTCTTGCTGAAAGTCATAGCGTTTAATCGGCTCAATTTCTTTCTGGGTTTTGGTGTAGTTTTTTCAGGTCTTTTGATCCGTTATTTTTCGCAGGGTTTTGCGGCAGACTGGATGAGGGGAAGTGAGGTGGAAGCCGATTATATGCTTGATGAAGGTGTCTATAGTATTACGCGCCATCCTTTGTATTTGGGTAATTTTTGTGTCGGTTTTGGTTTTACTTTAGCTTCCAATTTTTTCTTGATTTATCTTTTACCTTTCTATTCACTTATTTTCTTTATATATTATTATTTGATTATTAAAGAGGAAGAGAGTTATCTTGAGAAGAAATTTGGTGAGAGGTTTATCCAATATCGAAAAAGTACTCCTGCTTTCTTTCCGAATTTTCGTAAATGGAAAACGGGGCAATTTTTGGGCAGAAATGCCCTGCGGATGGAACGTAGTACCTATCTGACTGTCGCTTTTATTTATCTTTTATTTTTTATTAAAGTTTTTGTTTTTTAATAAGCGGTAAAAATCGCGAGGGCTAACCATTCATCAGGAACGCGGTCAATTTCCCCACCGAGGAAATCGCCGCTCGGCTCTGAGCTTCGCTCCTCTTGAAATATAAATATTTCAAGAGACCGTGGCCGCTTAGCTTCCGAGATGTCCTTCTGAACGGTCAGCCCTCGCTTTTAATTCACACTAAATTTTATATTTTATAGCATTTTTAATGATAAAATCGTGAAACACCAAAAAAATTAGGTTGACAGAAAATAGATTCTCTATTATAATTTCACTATGGGAGTTACACGACAATACACAAAGACAAATTACAGGATAAAAAACAAACCTAAACTTCTCGATCAGTTGCGTTCGGCAATCAGAACCAGACACTATAGCATTATGACTGAAGAGGTATATGTATGATACCTAAATTATTGAAAATAAATAAGTTGGTCATCCATAGTAGTGAAAACCCATGTTGGTTTAGACGACAATTAAAGATGGGTTTGCCGAATTTATTAGGATGTATAAACTATGTTAGATAAATTTTATATCAATAAATACATTAATATTTAATTCATTCTTAAAAGGAGTATCATGATATGAAAAAAAATTCCGCTATGTTTATATTTGCTTTTTTGTTATTCCTGAACCTTGTTTCAATGATGCCTATCAATGCGCAGGGGACAGATGAAAATGCTCAGAATCCAATTATCTGGGCTGATGTACCAGACCCCTCCGTTATCAGGATTGGCGATTCGTATTATATGAGTAGTACGACTATGCATATGAGTCCTGGTGTTCCGATTATGAAATCCATGGATCTTGTAAACTGGGAAACCGTCAATTATGCGTATGATATACTTGCTGATAATGATGCTCTGAATCTCAGGAATGGTCAGGATGCTTACGGGAAGGGATCGTGGGCCAGTAGCCTTAGATATCATGATGGCACTTTTTACGTGGTGACCTTTTCTTATACAACCGGAAAAACTCATATTTATCAAACTGATAATCTAGAAAATGGCACCTGGACGTCTTATACCATTAATACTGTTTTTCATGATCCATCATTGCTATTTGACAATGAAGGTGTATACCTGGTTTACGGCATAGACGACATTATGATCATCGAACTCACTTCGGATGTAACAGCGATTAAACCGGGAGGGCTTAATCAAGTGCTTATTCCCGATGCCAGTCAAATCGCAGGTTCTGATTTCTGGGTTCCAGCTGAAGGCTCGCATATTCATAAAATTGACGGTAAGTATTATGTATTTCTTATAACATGGCCAGCTGGCGGTATGCGTACTGAATTAGTCTATCGAGCTGACAGTCTAACCGGCTCATACGAAGGAAGAATCGCATTAGAGGATGACGGCATTGCACAGGGTGGACTTGTTGAAACTTCCGATGGAAACTGGTATGGCGTACTGTTTCAGGATCATGGATCAGTCGGGCGAATTCCTTACCTGGTTCCCGTTACATGGGAAGAGGACTGGCCGGTGTTCGGAGTGAGTGGTCAGGTACCGGAAGAATTGGATATACCTGTAGAAAATGATACCATACCTGAAATTGTTGCATCCGATGAATTTGATTGGGATTCCGACCTTCCTTTGGTGTGGCAGTGGAACCATAATCCTGACAACGATTATTGGTCCGTTACTGACCGTCCCGGGTATCTAAGGCTTACAAATGGACGAGTTGATACAGATTTTGAAAATACGCAAAATACGCTTACTCAAAGAACCTTCGGTCCGGAATGTTCAGGAAGTATTGCAATGGATATAAGCAATATGAAGGATGGAGATGTTGCAGGTCTTGGAGCATTGTGCGAAGATTATGGCTTTGTTGCAGTAAAAATGTCCGGGACTTCCAAATCTGTTGTTATGGTGAATGGCAGTTCCGATGATCCCGAAGAAGTGGAAAGTATCCCGCTCACCCAGGACAATATATACCTGAAAATTGCCTGTGATTTTAGAAATAGAACAGATAAAGCGTATTTCTATTACAGCCTTAACGGGACTTCATGGAATAGAATAGGAAACACACTTCAAATGTCTTATACCCTAACTCACTTCATGGGATATCGTTTTGCACTATTCAATTATGCGACAGAATCAACCGGAGGATATGTGGATTTTGATTACTTCAGAATAAACAATTCATCTACTGTGTCAACTGTTATAGAGGATATTAATCAAAACATACCAGAAGGATTCAATATCCATGAAAATTATCCGAATCCGTTTAATCTAACCACGGAAATCCGTTATGATGTCTCCATGGCAGTTAATGTACGTATAAATGTGTACGATGTAACCGGCAGCCATGTGCAAACATTGGTGAGTGAAGAAAAATCCCCGGGAAACTACACCGTAACTTTTGATGCTTCTAACTTATCTAGCGGATTGTATCTATACCAAATGATGGCCGGAAACTTTGTGCAAACACGACAGATGGTGCTCATTAAATAATGAGAATGCTAGGCAATATGAAATTATCAAAAAAAGAAAGATTGAAGACCGAATTGCAATGAAATATTGTTGTTTGTGATACGTTTGTGTAGTAACTTATTACCGTTCTTATCTAAAATCTAAATATAACAACTGTTCTTGTGTAAATCGACACCAATTTAATTCATGATGATTCCTCCTTTTTTATATTAATTGTGTGGTTATAATTAATATACCGAGGAATCATCATTTTTTCTAATATACTATCAAATCTCCAAAATTCAATATTCAAATTTATATCTAAGGTATCTACGGGGCCAGTATCTATAGGGTTAGGCATTGAAATGTGAAATGGTAGATTTCGGCTGGCTACTAAATTACCACGGATAAACACTGTCTTTGTGTTTAAAACAAACGTTGACAATAATGTTATTTTTTCTATAATAATAGTGTATATGGAATTATCCAGAAATATTGAAATCAGTTTATACAGCTTAATAATGGAGTATTTGTGATTAATATTAGTACATATAAACCATGTTAGCCGTCTCAAAGAAAAAAAGGGAGAGGTAAGCTATGAAAACAGAGCAATCCCTCGAACAACTTAAAACGGATATCGCTAAGGCAATAACCGAACATAGACATGACAAGCGGGGAGATGGAATTCGATTCAATTTTGGTACTGCATTTATTTTATTTGCAACCGCATCAGCAACGCTCATACCTACCGAGCCGATTTGGCTGCTATGGTGTGCCAAGGTATTGACTGGGTTTGCAGCACTTTGGGTGGCTTTAGAACGAGCACTCAATTTTGGTGCAAGGTGGCGGTATCACATCGAAATGCAAAGTTCTTACCAATCAATATTAGACGAGTTAAATTTCATGTCGTTGCTCGATGAAAGAGACCGAAATGAGACCTTACAAAACATTCGTGCAGAGTTAAGGGTGCTCAGAAAACGAGCATCGGAAATTCCAGGTGTTAACCGGATGTGAAGTAATATGTTAGTTGACGTGCCTTTGTATATAGGGACGGTGCTTTAATCTGTGACATTAGCAGAAAGATAAGATACTTACTGCTCTGGCAGATACGCTTGACAGAATGATAAACTTAAATTAACCTAATAAAGTATTAATGGGGTTAGGTATTGAAATATGAAATGATTATATAGTCACTTGACTAAAAAAAACTAAAGTTTCTACATGTTCTAAACGTGAAGAAATTGGGTGGGGTTGGGTAAAACAACATAATATTTCTTTTTTCTCTGTGTCCTCCTATGATATATTCGTATATAAATAGTTAATTATATCTCCCTTGACTTGACAGAAACAGTTACCAGATTAGGGGTTGACCGGTAGACCCCTTCGGGAGCACGGTTGTTCA